>Ga0209050_1000078_pt1 | contig 278409 bp, 251 predicted proteins | sample Araplavi_mTSA_r2_FD_184276 | JGI IMG/M metagenome (GOLD analysis project Ga0209050, IMG submission 184276) | Arabidopsis root microbial communities from North Carolina, USA - plate scrape MF_Cvi_mTSA_r2 (SPAdes) (version 2) | ecosystem: Host-associated > Plants > Roots > Endosphere | place... | reverse complement strand
AGAAGTTCGAAACCAATGTGCCGGGCATCTTCGCCGTGGGCGACATCAACACCTACCCAGGCAAGAAAAAGCTGATCCTGTCGGGCTTCCACGAAGCCGCGCTGGCCGCTTTCGGCGCTGCACCATATATCTTCCCGGACAAGAAGATCCACATGCAATACACCACCACGTCGCCAAAACTGCACAAGGTGCTGGGCGTGGAAACCCCGGTGTTCGACTGATCCGACCGGTCCTTCGGACGCATCCTACAAAAAAGCAGCGGAAACGCTGCTTTTTTTGTTTTCTTGCTCGTATTATGTTGGAATCATGGCGTGTTGGTCGTCGTTTATGTACTTTCTGGGAGGTACTGCGGAATGCTGTAGGTCATGTATAAATGGCCTATAATTGAACCATCTTTGCGCATTGCCACAATTTTCAGCGGGACATACTATGCTTTACCAATTGCACGAAATGCAACGCTCGCTCCTGCATCCACTGATGCAGTGGGCTGAAGCCTCGTCCAAGCTGTTCACCAATCCTGTTTCGCCATTTGCGCACACACCGTTCTCGCAACGTATCGCCGCGGGCTACGAATTGATGTACCGCCTGGGCAAGGAATATGAGAAGCCAGAGTTCGGCATCAAACAGGCTGTGGTCAATGGCAAGCAAGTCCACATCGATGAACGCGTGGTGGAAAACAAGCCCTTCTGCAAACTGCTGCACTTCCGCAAGGATTTGAGCGAGAAGGAGTTCAAGGCCCTCAAGCAGCCGACCGTGCTGCTGGTGGCGCCGCTGTCCGGCCACCACGCGACGCTGCTGCGCGATACCGTGCAGGCGCTGCTGTCCGAACATGACGTCTACATCACCGACTGGATCGACGCGCGCCTGGTGCCGCTGTCGGAAGGTCCGTTCCACCTGAACGACTACGTGAAATATGTGCAGGAATTCATTCGCCTGCTCGGCCCGAACCTGCATGTGATTTCCGTCTGCCAGCCGACCGTGCCGGTGATGGCGGCCATCTCGCTGATGGCGACCGCCAAGGATCCGATGCTGCCGAAGACCATGACGATGATGGGCGGCCCGATTGATCCGCGCAAATCGCCGACCCAGGTCAACAACCTGGCAGTGGAAAAGAAGTTCTCCTGGTTCGAAAACACCGTGATCTATGCGGTGCCGCCGAACTATCCGGGCTTTGGCCGCAAGGTGTATCCAGGCTTCCTGCAGCATGCGGGCTTTATCGCCATGAACCCGGGCCGCCACGCGCAGTCGCACCGTGAGTTCTACATGCACCTGGTGCGCGGCGACGACGAACCGGCGGAAAGCCACCGCAAGTTCTACGACGAATACAATGCAGTGCTGGACATGCCGGCCGAGTATTACCTCGACACGATCAAGACCGTGTTCCAGGAGTTCCGCCTGCCGCAGGGCACTTGGGAAGTGGATGGCGTGTTCGTGCGTCCGCAGGACATCACCAACGTCGCGCTGCTGACCGTCGAAGGCGAGCTGGATGATATTTCCGGCGCCGGCCAGACCCAGGCTGCACACGACCTGTGCTCCGGCATTCCGGCCAATATGCAGGAAGACTTTGTAGTTCCGGGCGCCGGCCACTACGGCATCTTCTCCGGCCGCCGCTGGCGCGAAATGGTCTGCCCACGGATCGCCGCATTTATCAAGAAACACGGCTAAGGGCTCCTGCCCTTCGGCCGGCCGGGCCCGCGTGCCCGGCTTTTATTTCGGCTTATAATATACATTTTTATATAATATGAAGATTGATCCCGTTGCTTTGCAGGCCGCTGCCGGCCGCGCGTCCGGGCTGTTGAAGTCCCTGTCCAACCAGGATCGCTTGCTGCTGCTTTGCCAGATGGTGCAGGGCGAGCACTCGGTCGGCGAGCTGGAAGCGGCAACCGGAATCGCACAGCCCACCTTGTCGCAGCAATTGACCGTGCTGCGCAACGGCGAACTGGTTGCCACGCGGCGCGAAGGCAAGCAGATTTTTTACAGCATTGCCAGCGCGGAAGCGATGGCGGTGCTGCAGGTGCTGTACAAACTTTACTGTCCAAAGGAGTAGCGAAATGAGCGCTTACTACGCGCCGCTGATAGGCGGCATCATGATTGGCCTGGGAGCGGCGATGCTTTTGCTGCTCAACGGGCGGATTGCCGGCATCAGCGGCATCCTTGGCGGTCTGCTTGGCCAGGCCTTTGCGCGCCAGCCGGGTTCCGGCAGCGACGCAGGCTGGCGTATTGCTTTCCTGGCCGGCTTGGTGGCAGCTCCCCTGCTCTATGGCGTGTTCACCGTATTACCCGCGGCACAGGTTGACGCCGGCGTCGGCACCTTGGTTGTCGCCGGCCTGATGGTCGGACTGGGCACGCGCTACGCTTCCGGCTGTACCAGCGGCCATGGCATCTGCGGGCTGTCGCGCTTCTCGCCGCGATCCTTGGCTGCCACCCTTACATTCATGGCGGCCGGCTTTGCAACCGTCGCCGTGGTGCGGGGGCTGCTATGAGCACGCTCACTTCCTTGCTGGCCGGGCTGATCTTCGGCCTGGGCCTGGTCGTCTCAGGCATGACGAACCCCGCCAAGGTGCTGGGCTTCCTGGACATTTTCGGCAAATGGGATCCTGCGATGGCGTTCGTCATGGTGGGCGCGCTACTGGTCGGCACGATCGCCTTCCACATCGCAGGCAAGCGCACCCGCGCCATCCTCGGCGCACCAATCAGCCTGCCAACAGCGCGCGATATCGATCGCCGGCTGGTACTGGGAAGCCTGGCCTTCGGCATCGGATGGGGCCTGGCCGGCTACTGTCCCGGCCCTGTCATCACATCGCTGGCTACGGGCGGTGGAAAGCCCTGGATTTTCTTTGTCGCCATGCTGGCCGGAATGGCAATCTTCGAACTCGTCGAACGGCGCAAGGCTTAGTTGACCGTGGGGCGGTCAGTATCAAGGCGGCGCAGGTAATCGCGTTCAAATTTCGAGAGATCGATGTCGCGGGCGGCATCGTTGAAGGCGCGCTGTTGCGCCTGGCCGGCAGGGGTGCGCTGGAAGCAGATGTGGACAGTGCGTTCGTGGAACAGGTTATCCGAGAAGGCGATGCGGTCGCGTTCGGCGCGGGTGAAATGGGGGCCGGCGAGCAGGTGGCGCAGCACGCGCTTCTCGATCACCATCGCATCGAACCGTTTGCTGAGAAGCTTGCGCAGGTTGGTCTCGTCATTGACGCCCTCCTGCACGTGGAGCACGCCACGCCGTACCAGTCCGTCGAACTCTTCGCCATTGGAATAGCCGGCCACCGTGCCGATGCTCGCATCGCGCAGTTCGCGCTTGCTGGAGGCAATCACCGGCGCTTCCTTCAAATAGGCCAGCACATTGATGGTGGTGCCGATCGGCGTGGAAAAGTGACATTGGGTTTCGCGCTGCGGCGTGCGCCACACCGCCAGCAAGCCCGCATAGCGCGGGTCGTTCATACCCACTTCAAGGGTGCGCTTCCAGGGATAGTAATCGATGCTGGCCGTGCTGCCGAGGCGCGCGAAAACCGCGAATGAATACGCGCCGGAAAGGCCGTTATCAGGCAGGGAGGCCGATACGAACGGAGGCCATTCTTCGGAGGCGAGGCGCACTGCGGACCCGGCGAGGGCGCAGCCTTGCCACCCGAGCAGCAAGCCGAGCACGCAAGCGATCACCTGCACAACACGCATGGTTCCCCACCTTGTGTAAAAAGGAGTAATGATCCCATGGAAGTTGATGTAAAGCAACTTCCGCAAAGGCAGCGCAGATATTGGATAATAGCGCTTTACCGTTTCGCCCCTGACCGTGACTGAACCGAAGACCCTGGCCGACCGCATCGAGGACGTGCTGCCGCAAACTCAATGCACGAAGTGCAGCTACAAGGGCTGCCGACCGTATGCGGAAGCGATTGCGTCCGGTGAAGCGAACATCAACCAATGCCCGCCCGGCGGCGCGGAAGGCATCCGCCGTTTATCCAGCGTCACCGGGCGTCCCGTCATTCCGCTGAATCCCGTCAACGGCTTCGAGCGCCCGCGCGCGGTGGCCTTCATCGACGAATCGCTGTGCATCGGCTGCACCCTGTGCATCCAGGCCTGCCCGGTCGACGCCATCATGGGCGCGGCCAAGCAGATGCACACCATCATCCCGGAACAGTGCACCGGCTGCGACCTGTGCGTCCCCGCGTGCCCGGTCGACTGCATCGTCATGTATCCGGTCACAGAGACCACCGGTTGGGATGCCTGGACCCAGCCGCAGGCCGACGAGGCCCGTGACCGCCACGACTTCCGCCTGGCACGCCTGATCCGCGAGCGCGAGGAAAACGATGCGCGCCTGGCAGCGAAAGCCCACGCCAAAGCCGCCGCCGTGGAACGCCTGACGCCGGAGAATGAAGCCGAACTGGCGGAGAAGGAACGCAAGCGCCAGATCATCGCCGCCGCGATGGAACGCGCCCGCCAGCGCGCTGAATCCGACAAGAATAAATGAACAACGCCAAACGCCAACTGATCTTTGAACGCCTGCGCGAGGCGAACCCGAATCCCGAAACCGAACTGGAATACACGACGCCATTCGAACTGCTGATCGCCGTGCTGCTGTCGGCGCAAGCGACCGATGTTGGCGTGAACAAGGCCACGCGCAAGCTGTATCCGGTGGCGAATACGCCGCAGGCGATCCTCGATTTGGGACTCGACGAGCTGACCGAATACATCCGCACCATTGGCCTGTACAAGACCAAGGCGAAAAACGTGATCGCGACCTGCCGGATCCTGGTCGACCAATACGGCGGCGAAGTGCCCGAGACGCGCGAGGAACTGGAGCTGTTGCCGGGCGTAGGCCGCAAAACGGCCAACGTGGTGTTGAATACCGCCTTCCGGCAAGTGGCGATGGCGGTGGATACGCACATCTTCCGCGTCTCCAACCGCACCGGCATCGCGCCGGGCAAGAACGTGGATATCGTCGAACAGAAGCTGATGAAGTTCGTGCCGAAGGAATTCCTGATGGACGCGCATCACTGGCTGATCCTGCACGGCCGCTACACCTGCGTGGCGCGCAAGCCCAAGTGCTGGAACTGCATCATCGCCGACCTGTGCGAGTTCAAGGGCAAGACACCGGCACCGGCCGACGCCTGAAAACCGGTACTTCGGTGTCCGACCCGCAGGGTCAGACACCTGGCCAGCGCCCGCCGCGGGTTAGTGTCAGACCCCGCGGGTCTGACACTGGTTTACCGGTTTAGAGTAAGACCATATTGTCGCGGTGGATCAGCTCATGGCCTTCGACATAGCCGAGGATAGCTTCGATCTCGGCGGAAGGCTTGCGCTTGATACGGCGCGTTTCGGCGCTGGTGTAGTTGCTGATGCCGCGCGCAATGGCGTGGCCGTCCTCACCCAGGCAGGTAATCACGGCGCCCCGGCCGAATTCGCCGTGCACTTCGATCACGCCGATCGGCAGCAAGGATTTGCCCTCTTTCACCAACTTCTGCACCGCGCCGGCATCCAGCACGACCTGGCCTGCGGTGTGCAGGTGATCCGCCATCCATTGCTTACGCGCCGTCAGGTGGCCGGTCTGCGCAGACAACTCGGTGCCGATGCTTTCGCCGCCGGCCAGCCGGGTCAGCACGTCAGCCTCGCGGCCAAAGGCGATCACCGTATGTGCGCCTGATTTCGCCGCACGTTTGGCGGCCAGGATCTTGGTCAGCATGCCGCCGCGTCCCAGCGAGGAACCGGCGCCGCCAGCCATCGCTTCCAGCGCAGGATCGCCGGCGCGGCCGTGGGTGATCAGGTAAGCCGAAGGATCCTTGCGCGGGTCGGCGCTGAACAGGCCGCGCTGGTCGGTCAGGATGATCAGCGCATCGGCCTCAATCAGGTTCGCCACCAGCGCGCCCAGCGTGTCGTTGTCGCCGAACTTGATTTCGTCGGTGACGACGGTGTCGTTCTCGTTGATGATCGGGACCACGCCCAGGCGCAGCAAGGTGGTCAGCGTGGAGCGCGCGTTCAGGTAGCGTTCGCGATCGGCCAGGTCGGCGTGGGTCAGCAGCACCTGGGCAGTGCCGATGCTGTGCTCGCGGAAGCTGGTTTCGTAAATCTGCGCGAGGCCCATCTGGCCCACGGCGGCGCATGCCTGGAGTTCGTGTATGTCCGTCGGTCGCTTGTCGAAGCCCAGGCGCAGCATGCCTTCCGCTACTGCGCCGGAGCTGACCAGCACCACTTCCTTGCCGAGCGCACGCAGGGCGGAAATCTGTGAGGCCCAGCGGGCAATAGCGGCATGATCGAGCCCGCGGCCGTCATTGGTGACGAGCGAAGAGCCCACTTTGATAATAATGCGGGTGGAGTTCTGGATAAGCGAATTCATAGGACGGCAAAAGTCTGATCAAACAAAAGGTACGCGAAACTTCTGGTGATGCGCCGGGCGGGGTGATGCCGGCTTGCCGCAGACAATGCTCGCCCCCGCGGTTGGCAGGGGCGGCAAAGATAAGAGGTTGTCTCGATTTTAATCGAGAACTTTGAAACGTGGGTCGTCCGGGTCGATGGACGAGATGCCGCGGGCTTCTTCGGTCATCTGCACTTCTTCCGAGCGCTGCTCGGAGTAGCGCTGCTGCTCCAGGTGCAGGTAGATGGCGTTGACCAGTTCCTGCGTGCCTTCGTGCGACAGCGCGGAGATTTCGAACACGGGGCCCTTGAAGCCGAACTTCTTGACGAAGTCCTTGACGCGCTTGGCGCGCTCTTCTTCCGGAATCACGTCCAGCTTGTTCAGCACCAGCCAGCGCGGCTTGTCGCCCAGCGCAGGATCGTACTTTTGCAGTTCCTTGACCAGAGCCTTGGCTTCCTTGACCGGATCGACAGTCGCCTCGAACGGCGCCAGGTCGACGATGTGCAGCAGCAGGCCGGTGCGCGACAGGTGGCGCAGGAACTGGTGGCCCAGGCCCGCACCTTCGGCGGCGCCTTCGATCAGGCCGGGAATGTCCGCGATCACGAACGATTTTTCGTGCGACACACGCACCACGCCCAGGTTCGGGTGCAGGGTGGTGAACGGATAATCCGCAATCTTCGGACGGGCATTCGATACCGCGGTGATGAAGGTCGACTTGCCGGCATTCGGCATGCCCAGCAGGCCAACGTCGGCCAGCACCTTCAGTTCCAGGCGCAACTCGCGGCGTTCGCCGTCCTTGCCGTCGGTTTTCTGGCGCGGCGCGCGGTTGGTCGAGGTCTTGAAGTGGATATTGCCCCAGCCGCCCTCGCCGCCCTTGGCCAGCAGTTCCATCTGGCCGTGCTCGGTCATGTCGGCGATGATTTCGCCCGACACTTCGTCGATGATCAGGGTGCCGACCGGCATGCGCAGGAAGATGTCGTCTGCGCCCTTGCCGTAGCAGTCGGAGCCGCGGCCGGATTCGCCGTTGCCGGCGCGGTGCATCTTGGAATAGCGATAGTCCACCAGCGTATTGACGTTACGGTCGGCTACCGCCCAGATGCTGCCGCCTTTGCCACCGTCGCCGCCATCAGGGCCGCCGAACGGACGGAATTTTTCACGGCAAAAAGAGGCGCAGCCATTGCCGCCGCTGCCGGCGATAACTTCGATGCGTGCTTCGTCAATAAACTTCATAAGACCACCTTGAAAACTAAAAAGGCCCTACCACTGGCAGAGCCTTTTGGAGAGAAGGCTTTCGCCTTACTGTACCTGTATTTGCTGTATTAAGCAGCAGCTACGACGGTAACGTACTTCTTGCTGTCCGGACCCTTGGTCACGAACTTCACAACGCCGTCCACCAGTGCGAACAGGGTGTGGTCCTTGCCGGTACCGACGTTTTCGCCAGCGGACACTGGGGTGCCGCGTTGACGGATGATGATGCCACCAGCGTTGATGGACTGGCCGCCGTACACTTTAACGCCCAGGCGTTTTGATTCAGAGTCGCGACCGTTGCGGGTAGTACCGCCGCCTTTTTTGTGTGCCATTTAGTTACTCCTTGATAGCTCGGTGAGTCTTGATGAACAGCGATTAGCCGTTGATCGAAACGATTTGGATTTCGGTGAAGTTTTGGCGATGGCCTTGACGCTTCTGGTAGTGCTTACGACGACGCATCTTGAAGATACGTACCTTGTCGTGACGACCTTGTGCGACTACTTTCACCAGAACCGATGCACCTGCAACCAGAGGAGCACCAAACTTGATGCTGTCGCCCGCGCCAACGGCGAGAACCTGGTCGATAGTGATTTCGGAACCAATGTCAGCCGGCAACTGTTCTACTTTAATTTTTTCGCCAGCAGCAACTTTGTATTGTTTGCCGCCGGTTTTTATGACCGCGTACATGATTGGAAACCTCTTGAATTGTTAATAAGTCCCTCTTGCTCGACGCCCAAAAACAACAGACGGAAGCCGGGGAACCGCTGATTATACATAGTTTTGGGAAACCGGTCAAAAGGTATTGTCGACGGGCGGCCGTCGTGGTATGTCGGCAACGAGTAACGTATAATCGCGGCACTCTTACCAACCTTACCAGTAGGTTTGCCTTGTCGAACAACGCCCAGAACAACATCATGAGCACCATTGCCGCCGATATGGACGCGGTCAATTCGGTGATCCGCCAGCGCCTTCACTCGGAAGTGGCGCTGGTCAACCAGATTGCTGAATATATCATCAGCGCGGGCGGCAAGCGTATCCGACCAGTCCTGGTCCTGCTGGTAGCGAATGCATACAACTACAAGGGCGTCGGCCACCATGAACTGGCCGCCGTGGTGGAGTTCATCCACACCGCGACCCTGCTGCATGACGACGTGGTTGACGAATCGTCAATGCGCCGCGGCCGCCAGACCGCCAACGCCCTGTTCGGCAATGCCGCGTCGGTGCTGGTGGGCGACTTCCTCTACTCCCGCGCCTTCCAGATGATGGTGTCGCTGGATTCCATGCGCGTAATGCAGATCCTGTCCGATGCGACCAATGTGATCGCCGAGGGCGAAGTGCTGCAGTTGCTGAACATGCATGACCCGGACGTGACCGAAGAAAGCTACCTGCAGGTGATCCGCTCCAAGACTGCCAAGCTGTTCGAAGCGGCTGCGGAGCTGGGCGCGCTGGTGGCCGGCGCTTCCGACGCCGACATCGCCGCCGCAGGCGAATATGGCCGCTCGCTGGGCACCGCCTTCCAGCTGATCGACGACGTGCTGGATTACGCCGGCGATGCGACCGAAATCGGCAAGAACGTGGGCGATGACCTGCGCGAAGGCAAGCCTACCCTGCCACTGATCTGGCTGATGGAAAACGGCACCGAGGAACAGCGCGCCCTGGTCCGCTCCTGCATCGAGAACGGTGACGAACAGCACTTCGATACCATCCTGGCCGCCATCACCAACAGCGGCGCGCTGGATTACACCCGCCGCGCCGCCGAAGTGGCTGCGCAGCGCGCCATCGATGCGATTGCCGGCATGCCGGACGGGGTCTACAAACAATCCCTGCTGCAGCTGGCCCGCTTCTCGGTGGACCGCAGTCACTAAAGAACAAGGCGCCAATCGGCGCCTTTTTTCTTACTGCGCCTTGATCGCAGCGATACGCCGCTTGGCGAAGTATGCCTTCCACGCATGCGGCGCGACCGCAGGGTAGCGCAGCTTGCCCAGCGCCAGCCATGCATCTCGATAAGCCAGCCAGCTACGTTGCCTTTCGGGCGCGATTTTCATCTGGTTCATTTCACGCTCGGCCGCGGCGGCATCTTCCGCCGTGAAGGACGGCAGCTTGCCGGCCTCGAAATCCAGCAAGGAGTTGAGGATCTCCTCAATTTGCGCCGGATCTGCTCCGTGGCGCCGCACCTGCTGCAAAACGGATTTCTCGGCATCGTTCCAGCGCGCCGAAATGGTGTCGATGCGTGCGTTGCGGTCCTGGTCGGCCAGGTCCAGCTGGATCGCGGCACAGCGCGACAGCAGATGGCTGTTTGCCGCGTCATCGCACATGTCGATCTTCGGCGATGGGCCTTCCTTACCGGTCTGCATGCGCGCCAACCGGGCCAGGCGCGCTTCGATCTCGGTGGCATCGGAGCGGCAAGCCGCCATCTTCGCCACCGCATAATTGCGCGGCACGCCCAGGCCGTTCGCGTACAGCATCATCAGGATATCCTGGCTATCCGCCGCAAAGGCGCAGTGGCGCGCCTTCACATAATCGAAATGCACGCCGATGCCGTAATACAGCTTGTCCGCATCGCACTCCTTCAAGGCCGCAGCCTGCTCCGCCGTCGGGCGATGCGGGAATGGGTAGGTGGCCAGCTTGTGGATCTCGCATTCCGAAGTGTCGGCATGCGCGCTGGAGGCCAGCGCCAGCAAAGCGGTAACGAAGGCTTTACGCACTTAGAGGATCTCTTTGACCGTTTCCGGCGGACGGCACAGGCGCACGCCCTTGTCGGTCACCACGAAGGGACGGTTGATCAGCTCCGGATGCGCCATCATGGCGTCGATCAGTTTGGACTCCGGCAGCGATTCGTCGGCCAGGCCAAGCTGGTCGTACAGCTCGCCCTTGTTGCGCATGGCGCCGCGCGCCGTCAGGCCGGCACGCGCGATCAGGTCGACCAGGACTTCGCGCGATGGCGGCGCCTTCAGGTATTCAACGATTTCCGGCTCGATGCCCGCTTCGCGGATCAGCGCCAGCGCACCGCGCGAATTGCTGCACGAGTTGTTGTGATAAATGGTGATTCCCATGATGCAAATGAAGTTAATTCAAAGCCGCACTATATCACCGGCAAGGGAGTTGATAAATCCACAAAATTATGTGTAGAATTAACTCACACCAGTCGGGGTGTAGCTTAGCCCGGTAGAGCGCTACGTTCGGGACGTAGAGGCCGGAGGTTCGAATCCTCTCACCCCGACCATCCCTCACTCGCACCGCAATTCCAATTCCCTTCGTTTTGCCCGCGCTCAATGCCTTTTCGCAAAGTCATTCGATTTACGAATGACGATTATCGAAACATTGAATTTGAGTTATATGCTGCACTGCCACATAATGTTTCCAGGAATTACATTTTATGGAGAACAGTATGGAACTCAGTAAGCATATGGAATTCATCTTCTTGGGCGCTTTGATCCTGATCGGCGTGTCCGCCGCAGCCACCGCCGCCGTGCCAAAATTGCTGGCGCCGGCCGCCCAGGTCGCCAGCGTTAAGGCAAGCACTACTCCAATCGTCGTGGTGAAGGCGAAGCGCCTGACCGCTGAAGAAAAGGCAGCGCTGGCCGAATAGTCCCGACAAAGCAGGCCGTCCTTTGTCATTCATCAACGCTTAGCCTGGCATTTCCAGCCACTATTCACTTGAAGGAATATTCGCTGGAGGCGCATAATGGTCACCAAGTGGGAAGTCGAATTCACCGACGAGTTTGGGGATTGGTGGTTCGGACTGGATGAGGCGGAGCAGGAGTCGGTCGACGCGAGTGTTCGATTACTTGAAAGCGCGGGGCCTTGGCTTTCCTTTCAGCTCAAAGGTAAATGGTTCCGTTGCGCCATTTTGCTCATTGGCGGTGATAAGACCGGAGATGGTCGCTGGTACATGCACTACATTCCGGTTGCAGACAGGTTGTATGACGAACACCTAGAGACTCTCAAGCAGGAGGGACCAGGCAATGGCTAAGAAATTCAGCGAGCTTCGCGCTCAGATGCCTGCAAGCTCCCAAGCAAGGGCCGCTGCACGGGCCGATGCATTCATCATCGAAATGCAATTGCGGGAACTGCGAAAAACCCGCCAGGTCACGCAAGTCGAATTGGCGAGGACGCTGGATATTGAGCAAGGATCCGTATCCAAAATCGAAAGCCGCGACGACATGTATGTGAGCACGCTCCGCGAGTACATCAAAGCTCTCGGGGGAGAGCTTAAACTCGTGGCTTCCTTCCCTGATGTCGAAATTCAGGTAGTGCCCTCGAAATGATAGGGTTGTCGCCCCATTAGGCTCACCTAGTCCGGACGGTAAGCGCGCATGAAGGTATCCACGGCGCGCGCTACCGTTGCAACAACCTGCACATCGTCAAACTCGGGCAAGGCATTCATCAGGCCGCGCTCTTCCAGCTCGCAATCCAGCAGGGCACGGAACTGGCTTGCTGCCACATGGGGATCGGCCATGCGCAACTTCCCTGCTTTCATCACAGCTTCAAAATAGCCGGCGACCAGCTTCATGCCCTTGCCTGGGCCGTTCTCGTAGAATGTGCGCCCTACTTCGGGATTGTTGCCTGAAGCCGCGATCACCATGCGCCGCATGGCGAATTTCTGCGGCGTGAAAAAGGTCCTGAGCACCCGCTCGCCGAAGCCTTTCAAGGAAACTTCGACATCCTGTTTGGGGTCCAGCAGGGCCAGCACTTCCATTGCGTCGGGCGGCAAGCCCGGGCCGATCGCGGCGCACGGCCGCTCGCCAAAGAGGTCGGCCAGTTGTCCGCCATGTTCTTGCGCGGAACGCGAAACCAGTTCCCCGAACAAGGCTTCCTTGGAATCAAAGTAGCGGTACAAGGTCGCCTTCGAGCCGCCGACCCGCGCGGTGATCTCCGACATGGTCGCCTGCTCAAAACCCATTTCTTCAAACACGGCCTTGGCGGCCGCCAGGATGGCCTCTCTGCGGGCCTCGGTTTTTGTTTTCACGTTAAAGAATCTTTTCGAAACCAATGAGTACAGTTTTGCTTGACAGCGCAAAAATGTCAAGTCTAATATGTACTGTACCGTTTAGTTTCGTTTTGAAAAATGCGCACAAACAACCTTTCTTTCCAACCCATAAGGGCTACCGCGCTGTACCTTGCTGCCGCACTCGGCCTGGCAGGTTGCAGCCTGCAGTCCGCTTACGTCACGCCTGCCCAGCCAGTGCCGAACGCCTGGTCCTCGCCTTCCGGCCAGTCCAGCCAAACAATGGACAACGAGTGGTGGCACGCCTTGCACGATCCCGCCGTCGACGCCCTGGCAGATGCAGCGTTTGCCGACAACCCTACCCTGGCCCAGGCCATGGCGCGTCTCGATGAGGCAAGGGCGACGCTCGGCGCCAATAACGCCGCCAAAGGACCGACGGTGTCTGCCAGCGCGGGCGTGACGCGGGCGAAAAGCGCTTCCACCGGCGCGCCCGGCACAACGTCGTTAAGCACATCGGCCAGCAACGGGCCTTCGCTTAACTGGGAGGTGGACCTATTCGGGCGCATCCGCAATTCGGTGCAAGCGGCGCAAAGCCGTCTCGATGCCCGCACGGCCGATGCCGTGGAAGCACGCCTCACGCTGGCGAGCGATGTGGTCAACGGCGTGCTGTCGCTGCGCGCCTGTGAGAGCGCACGCAATGTCCTGGTGGAGGACATCGCATCACGTGAAAAAAACCTGGAAATGACCCGCCGCAAGCTCGCCACTGGCTTTGCCGCACCTGTAGACGAAGCGCGCGCGGTTTCCGGTATCGCGGCGGCGAAGACAAACCTGGCTTCGCAGCAGGAGCAGTGCACGCGCCAGGTGAATGCACTGGTAGCCCTGAGCGGCAAGGATGCAGGCACGGTGCGCCAACTGATTGGCACGAGTAACACGACGATCGCGTTCATGCCCGCGGCGCCTGCTGCTGCGCCAGCACTGCCAGCCGCGGTGTTGGCTGGCCATCCCAACATCATCTCCGCCGACCGGGAAGCCGCCGCCGCGTGGGCGGAAATCGCCGTTGCGCGTGCCAACCGCTTGCCGCGCCTGGATCTCGCCGCAGTCCTGACCGGCCAATGGATTCGCGCCGCCGGATCGACGCTGGACTTCACCACCTGGTCCGTCGGCCCAAGCCTGAGCGGCACCTTGTTCGACGGGGGCGCCGGGAAGGCAAATGTCAGCGCTGCCGAAGCACGTTACCGCCGTGCCGCAGCCAGCCTGCAAGGCACCGTGCGCGCCACCGTGCAGGAGGTCGAAAACGCACTGGCGGCGCAAGCCTCCGCACAAACGCGCATGGAATCGACGCGCGCTGCGACTTCTGCCGCGCGCACCACGCTCGATGCGACGGAAGCCCAGTGGAAGGCAGGCGCCGTCAGCCTGTTCGAACTCGAAGACAGCCGCCGCCAGTTTGCGTCGGCCCAGGATGCAGAAATTTCGGCACGCCGCGACCAGGCCCAATCCTGGGTCGCGCTGGTCAAGGCCACCGGCGGCGCCTCCACATCGAATACGGAGCAATAAAATCATGAACAAGTTTTTCACTTCCGCCTCGGCCGTTCTGGGCCGTAAAACCCTGATCGCAGCCAGCGTCCTGGCAATCGTCGCCGGTGGTGGCCTGGTCATCGCCACTACCTCGGAGGCAACGCCGGCGCCGGGCAAGCCCGCCCCCGCTTTGACGATTACCGTGACGACTGCTGCGCGCGCCGAATGGCCCGCCACACTGGAAGCCAGCGGCGCCATCACGCCATGGCAGGAAGCCGTCGTCGGCACCCAGGTCTCCGGCCTGCGCCTGGCCGAGATCCGGGCCAACGTTGGCGATCATGTGAAACGTGGCCAGGTGCTGGCGGTGTTCGATGCCGATTTGCTGCGCGCCGACGAAGCGCGCCTGAAGGCGAGCTGGCAACAAGCCGAGGCCAATCGCCAGCGCGCGCTCCAGCTCAAGGGTTCGGGCGGCATCAGCGACCAGGAAGTGCTGCAATACGTCACGCAGGCCGATGTAGCCAAGGCCCAACTGCAGACGACTGAACTGCAATTGCGTTATGCGCAAATTACCGCGCCCGACGATGGCGCCATCAGCGCACGCAGTGCAACCGTGGGAACGGTCTACAACTCCGGCCAGGAGCTGTTCCGCATGATCCGCCAGGATAGGCTGGAGTGGCGCGGCGAACTGACCGCCCCGCAGCTGGGACAATTGAAAACGGGCCAGCACATCACGCTGGAACTGCCGGACGGCGGCACGGCCAAGGCCAAGGTGCGCCAACTCGCGCCAAGCCTCGACGGACAGACTCGCCTCGGCATCGTCTATGCGGATATCGAACCCGGCAGCGCCGCCCGTGCCGGCATGTATGCCAACGGCAGCGTGGTATTGGCGCAAAGCCCGGCCATTGCCGTTCCCGCAACCAGCGTGGTCATTCGCGATGGCCGGAGCTACGTCATGAAGATGGCGGCTTCCGACAGGGTGGCAATGCAGGCGGTGACGACTGGCCGCCGCCATGGCGAGTCGATGGAGATCGTTTCCGGCCTTAACGCGGGCAACCAGGTTGTCGTGCAGGGCGCAGGTTTCCTCAACGATGGCGACATCGTCCGTGTGGCCGCAACGAAGGAGTAAGCCATGAACTTTGCCACCTGGTCGATCCGCAATCCGGTTCCGGCCATCCTGCTCTTTATCCTGCTTTCGATCGCAGGGTTCTTCGGCTTCCGCCAGCTGCCTGTGGCGAACCTGCCGGACCTGGACCTGCCTTCGATTACCATTTCCCTGACCCAGCCCGGCGCCGCGCCTGCGCAGCTGGAAACCGAGGTCGCGCGCAAGGTTGAAAATTCCCTGGCGACCCTGTCCGGCATCAAGCACATTCGCACTTCGATCACCGATGGTCAAGTCAACATTACGGTTGAATTCATCCTGGAGAAAAAGCTTTCCGATGCGCTGATCGAAGCGAAGGATGCCGTGGACCGAGTGCGCTCGGACCTGCCGACCGATTTGCAGCAGCCGTCCATCAGCGCCGTGCGCGTGGGAGGAGAGGCTACGCTGCTTTATGCGGTTTCCTCTTCCCGTTTGGATGAAGAGGCCTTGTCCTGGTTCGTCGACGATACAGTCAGCAAAACCATCCTCGGCCTGCAAGGCATCGGCAAGTTCGAGCGCGTAGGGGGCGTGCAGCGCCAAGTGCGGGTGGAAGTGGACCCGGTGCGCCTGGCGGCCCAGGGTGTCACGGCGGGCGACGTGTCACGCGCCCTGAAGACGGTGGAACAGGAATCGTCCGGCGGGCGCAGCCAGCTCTCCGGCGCCGAACAGGCGGTGCGCACCATCGCCACGGTGCGCCAGGCGCGCGAGCTGGACAAGCTGCCCATCGTGCTCAATGACGGCCGCCGCATCACCCTCGACCAGGTAGCCACGGTCAGCGACACTATCGCCGAACGCAGCCAGATCGCCCTACTGGATGGCAAGCGTGCAGTCGGCTTCAAGATCTACCGCGCCAAAGGTTTCGATGAAACCCGTATCGGCACTGCGGTAGCCGGCACGCTGCGCAAGCTCCAGGCCATCGATCCGTCGTTAAGCTTCACCCTGATATCCGGTACCGTGGACTATACCCGCGAGCAATTCGACGGCTCCATGCACATGCTGTACGAGGGGGCGATCCTCGCGGTACTGGTGGTGTGGTGGTTCCTGCGCGACTGGCGCGCGACGCTGATTTCCGCATCCGCCCTGCCCCTGTCCATCCTCCCCACCTTCGCCGCCATGCACTGGCTGGGCTACTCGCTGAATACCCTGACGCTGCTCGCGCTGGCGGTCATTGTCGGCATCCTGGTCGACGACGCCATCGTCGAGGTGGAGAACATCGAGCGCCATGCGCGCATGGGCAAGCCGATCAAGCAGGCGGCCGGCGACGCCGTGACCGAAATTGCGCTGGCGGTGATTGCGACGACCATGACCCTGGTCGTGGTTTTCATGCCGACGGCCATGATGAGTGGGATTCCCGGCCAGTTCTTCAAGCAGTTCGGCTGGACTGCCGTGGTGGCCGTGTTGTCGTCCCTCCTGGTGGCGCGCGTGCTGACGCCGATGATGGCGGCTTACCTGCTCAAGACCCATCCGAAAGCGGAGGAAAGCGACGGCGTACTGATGACCCGCTACCTGGGCTGGGTGCGCTGGTGCCTGCAACATCGCCGCGCTACCCTCGGTACAGCGGTACTGGTCTTCGTGGCATCGGTATCGCTGATCCCGCTGCTGAAGACCGGGCTGATGCCGGCTTCCGACAAGGGCTATACCAGCATCAAAGTCGAACTTCCTCCTGGCAGCAGCCTGGCCAGCACGCGCGACACGGCGGAAGCAGCGCGCCATGCCATCGAGAAAATCAAGGGCATCGATCACGTAATGACCATGGTGGGCGCAGCCCAGGCGGCCGGCAATGGCTCGTCCCAGGCCGGCGAAGTCCGTACGGCTACCATGACCCTGGTGCTTGCCGCGCGCGGCACGCGGCCGGACCAGACCAGCATCGAAAATGAAGTACGTCGCGCATTGCTGCCGATTCCAGGCGCCCGCTTCTCGCTGGGCGTCGGCGGCCCTGGCGAAAAGATGTCCCTGATCCTTGCCAGCGACGATACCGCCGCACTCAAGGCCACGGCACAGGCGCTGGAACGCGAACTGCGCGGTGTCGCCGGCCTGGCAAATATCACGTCCACGGCGAGCCTGGAACGTCCCGAAATCGTAGTCCGGCCCGATGCCCAACGTGCAGCGGAACAAGGCGTTGCAACTTCCGCCATCGGCGAAACCGTGCGCATCGCCACCAACGGCGACTTCGATGCCCAGATGGCGAAACTCAACCTGGACAACCGCCAGGTCGCCATCCAGGTCCGCATTCCGGATGCCGACCGACAGCAGCTCGATACCATCGCCAACCTGCGCATCCACGGCCGCAATGGCCTGGTTCCGTTGGCCAGCGTTGCCACGCTGTCGATGGAAAGCGGCCCCTCGCAGATCGACCGCTACGACAGGCGCCGCTATGTAACGGTAACGGCGGACCTCGGCGGCATGCCTTTGGGCGAAGCCCTGGCCGCGGCAAAAGCACTGCCTGCAGCGCAAGCCATGCCGTCCAGCGTGAAGCTGATTGAAACGGGCGATGCGGAGATCATGGCGGAACTGATGGGCGGCTTCGGCATGGCGATTGTCATTGGCCTGCTGTGCGTGTTCTGCGTGCTGGTGCTTCTGTTCCACGACTTCTTCCAGCCCCTGACAATCCTGTCGGCGGTGCCTCTGTCGCTGGGCGGCGCTTTCGTCGCTCTCCTTGCCAGCAAGGGCATGCTGAGCATTCCATCCATGATTGGGCTGGTCATGTTGATGGGCATCGTCACCAAGAATTCCATCCTGCTGGTGGAGTATGCGGTGGTGGGCATCAAGGAACGCGGACTGTCGGTACGCGATGCCTTGATCGACGCCTGCCATAAACGCGCGCGGCCGATTGTCATGACCACCGTCGCCATGATCGCGGGCATGCTGCCTATCGCCCTGGGCCTGGGCGCCGACGCCAGCTTCCGCCAGCCGATGGCGATCGCCGTCATCGGTGGCCTGGTGACTTCCACGGCCCTCAGCCTGCTCGTGGTGCCGGTTGCCTTTACCTATATCGATGGCCTGGAGCGTCGCTTGCGCGGCCTGTTCCGCCGCAAGGAACCGAATATCCACCTGGTCCACGAGGAGGCGGGGAAGGAAGCGGCAAGGGGCTGATACATTCTGCGGGCAGGGCGCATCCGGGTTCGCGGGAAGCGATTGGAAGCGTTTCCTGCCTACGCCGCTATTTTTGTGCTATTTTCCTATTAATTCGCCGTAAGTATTACGCTGTAAGAATCGGTTTCCCCGCTGTGCAACGCAGTTTGGAAGGTTCGAGCTATGAATACGCTGGCAGCACGTCTTGTCCCCTTTGCCGTCCTGGCGCTTCTCGTCGCTTGCGGCGCCAAGGAAGATCCCTCCAAACAGGCCGGAGGTCCGCCCGCCGTCTCGGTGGCGCCGGTCGTCAAGCGGCAAGTCCAGGAGTTCGATGAATTTACCGGCCGCCTGGAAGCGCCGCACACTGTCGATGTACGCTCGCGGGTAACCGGCAACCTGGTCAAGGTCCATTTCAAGGAAGGCCAGGTTGTAAAAAAAGGCGAGCCGCTTTTCACGATTGATCCCCGTCCCTATGCGGCCGAAGTGGCCCGCGCCGAGGCCCAGCTGCAGTCAGCCCGGACCCAGTCCGAACTGAATAAGTCCGAGTTCGCACGCGCGGAAAAGCTGGTCGCCGTACGCGGCGTCAGCCAGCAGGAGCTTGACCAGCTTCGCGCCGCTGTCGCCAACTCCCAGTCATCGATCCGCGCCGGCGAGGCGGCCCTCACCCAGGCGCGGCTTAACTTGGAATTCACCAACATCACGTCGCCGGTGGATGGCCGCACTTCGCGCGCCAATGTCACCGAGGGCAACCTGGTGAACGCCGGCGATCCGGTGCTGACCACCGTCGTCTCGACCGACAAGGTCTACGCCTACTTCGACGCCAGCGAGGCGCTCTATCTCAAATACATGCGCGCCGCCCGGGACGGAACGCGCGCTTCGTCGCGCGACACCCCGAACGTCATCTATCTTGGCCTGGCCAACGAACAGGGCTTCCCCCACGAAGGCAAGATGGACTTCGTGGACAACCGCCTGAATCCCGCTACCGCTTCGCTGCGCGGGCGAGCGGTGTTCGAAAACAAGGACGGCCTGTTCACCCCCGGCCTGTTCGCGCGCCTGAAGCTGGTCGGCAGCGGCAAGTACATGGCCACCGTCGTCTCCGACCGCGCCCTGACCACTGACCAGACGCGCAAGGTCGTGCTGGTAGTCGGCAAGAACAATATTGTCGAACAGCGCGAGGTCAAGCCGGGCGCCCTGATCGACGGCATGCGCGTGGTTGAAGGCGTGAAGGAAGGCGAGCTTGTCATCGTGGACGGATTGCTGCGTGCATTCCCCGGCGCGCCGGTTACGCCGCAAGTGCTGAAAGTGAACGAGCAAGGCATGCCCATCCCTGCCCCGCCGCCCGGAGACCCTGCGCCGGCCAAGGGTTGAGGAGGAGCCATGGACTTCTCAAAACACTTCATTGAGCATCCGCGCCTTGCGACCGTCATTTCGATCTTCATTTTCCTGACTGGCTTGCTGGCGATCTTCCAACTGCCGATTTCGGAATATCCCGAGGTGGCGCCGCCGCAGGTGGTCGTGCGGGCGCAGTTCCCTGGCGCGAATCCGCGCGTCATCGCGGAAACGGTCGCCGCGCCGCTGGAGGAACAGATCAACGGCCTGGAAAATGTACTGTACTTCCAGAGCCAAGCCACGGCCGACGGCAGCATGAGCATCACGGTCACCTTCAAGATCGGGACGGTGCCGGAGCAGGCCGAAACGGCAGTGCAGAACCGTATCAACCGCGCCCTGCCCCGCTTGCCGGACATTGTGCGCCAGATCGGCGTAACGACGGAAAAGCAATCCTCCAGCCTGACCATGGTGGTGCACATGGCCAGCCCGGACAACAGCCACGATACGCTTTACCTGCGCAACTACGCCAACCTGTATGTACGCGATGAACTGCTGCGCATCCCCGGCATGGGATCGGTGCTGTTCTTCGGCGGCGGCGACTATGCAATGCGCATCTGGCTCGATCCGCAAAAACTGGCATCGCGCGGCATGACTGCGGGTGACGTCATACAGGCCATCCGGGAACAGAATGCGCAGGTTGCAGCGGGCGTGGTGGGATCGCCGCCGGCGGTGAACAACACGGAATTCCAGCTGGCCGTCAATGCACAGGGTCGCCTCGTCAAGGAAGAGGATTTTGCGGACATCATCGTGCGCAGCGATACGCGCACCGGCGCTGTCGTGCGAATCAAGGATATTGGCCGCGTCGAGATGAGCGCCAGCACATTCGCCCTGCGCAGCCTGTTGAACAACAAGGAAGCGGTGGCAATCGGTATCTTCCAGGCGCCCGGTTCCAACTCGCTTGCGCTCTCGGATAATGTCCGCGCCACCATGGCCAGGCTGAAGCAGGGCTTCCCGCAAGGGGTCGACTACGACATCGTCTATGATCCGACCCGCTTCGTGCAGACCTCGATTGAAAAAGTCGTGCATACGCTGGTGGAGGCGATCCTGCTTGTCGTGCTGGTGGTGATCATCTTCCTCCAGACCTGGCGCGCCTCGGTGATCCCCTTGCTGGCGGTGCCGGTATCGATTGTGGGCACCTTTGGCGTCCTTCTGCTGCTTGGCTACTCGATCAACACACTGACGTTGTTCGGGCTGGTGCTGGCAATCGGTATTGTGGTCGACGATGCCATCGTGGTGGTGGAGAACGTCGAGCGCAATATCGCCGACGGCTTGACACCGCACGCGGCGACGCACAAGGCGATGAGCGAGGTCAGTGGGCCTATCGTGGCGATTGCGCTGGTGCTGTGCGCCGTGTTCATTCCGCTCACTTTCGTACCAGGCCTGTCGGGCCAGTTCTATAAGCAGTTTGCGGTCACCATTGCGATTTCGACCGTCATCTCGGCGATCAACTCGCTGACCCTGTCACCAGCCCTGGCGGCCCTGCTCCTGCGCCCGCATGATGCGCCGAAGGACACGCTGATGATCTGGATGGACAAGCTGTTCGGCCGCTTCTTCCATTGGTTCAATTGCTTCTTCCAACGCCAGAGCAAGAAGTACAGCCGCGGGGTCGACGGCATCCTGAAGCGAAAATCGGCGGCATTGATTGTATATGGAGTACTGCTGGCCCTGACCGCAGTGCTGTTCGGTGCGATTCCCAGCGGCTTCGTTCCCGCACCGGACAAGCAATACCTGATTGGCGTGGCCCAGTTGCCGGCCGGTGCTACGCTCGACAGGACGGAAAAGGTGATTCGCGAAATGAGCGATATCGCCCTTAAAGTGCCGGGCATCCGCGACTCGATCGGTTTCCCGGGCCTGTCGATTGCCGGCTTTTCCGCGGCGCCGAACGAAGGCATCGTGTTCTTTGGCCTGACGGGATTTGAAGAACGAACCTCCTCAGCCTTGTCCAAGGATGCGATCCTGGGCAAGGTCAACGGCGCCATGCAGCAGATTCAGGGCGCCCGCATCTTCGTGGTGCCGCCACCAGCCGTTGAAGGCCTGGGCGCTGCCGGCGGCTTCAAGTTGATGGTACAGGACCGCAGTAGCCAGGGCGAACAAGCCTTGTATGGCAGCGTGTGGGGAATTCTCGGGCCGATCTACGGCAATCAAAAATCCACCATTGCCACGCCTTATTCGACCTACGACATCAACGTGCCGCAGTTGTTTGCCGACGTGGACCGGACCAAGGCCAAGCAGATGGGCATTCCATTGCAGTCGATCTACGATACACTGCAGATCAACCTGGGTTCCCTGTACGTGAACGACTTCACCCGCTTCGGCAAGACTTACCAGGTGGTGGTGCAGGCCGACGCTCCGTATCGCGCCGGTGCCGACAACATCGCCCGCCTTGAAACACGCAACGATGCAGGGCAGATGGTGCAACTTGGCGCCCTCATGAAAATCGAGCCGACGTTCGGCCCCACGCGCGTGACCCGCTACAACGGCTTCCCTGCCGCCGACCTCAATGGCGCGCCAAAGCCTGGCTTCTCCAGCGGCCAGGCGGAGGCGGAGATTGAAAAGCTGGTCAAGGGCCTGCCGCGCGGCATGGGCTTCGAATGGACCGACCTGACCTACCAGGACCGCCTGACGCGCGACGTGACCTTGCCGGTGGTCGGCGTGAAGATACCGACGCTGGCGGCAGTCCTGTTCCTGTCCGTCGTGCTGGTGGTCCTGGTGCTGACGGCGCAGTATGAAAGCTGGAGCCTGCCGCTGGCCATCATCCTGATCGTGCCGATGTGCATATTGTGCGCGCTGCTTGGGGTCTGGCTGTCGCACTGGCCACCGTTCCGGCAGACTGGCGACCTGAATATCTTTACCCAGGTGGCCCTGGTGGTGCTGGTTGGCCTGGCCTGCAAGAATGCGATCCTGATCGTGGAATTCGCCAAGGAGCTGGAAGAACGCGGCATGCCTATGGTCGAAGCAGTGCTTGAAGCCTGCCATCTGCGGCTGCGCCCGATCCTGATGACATCCATCGCATTCTGCGCCGGCGTCATCCCGCTCATCCTCGGCAGCGGCGCCGGCAGCGAGATGCGCCGGGCCATGGGGATTGCGGTCTTTTCCGGCATGGTCGGCGTGACGTTCTTTGGCATCTTCCTGACACCGGTGTTCTACAGCATGGTGCGCAAGAGCACAGCCAAGCGCAGGGAGCATGCGGCCGAAGTACGCCGTGCGGTGGATGCATCCGCTCATGCTTTCCACGCCGGCATCGATGATGCCAATGCGCCTCCGGAGGGGAAATCATGAAACGCGCGATATCCGTCCTTGCCGCGCTGATGCTTGGCGCTTGCACCCATGCGCCGCAACTGGCGCGCTATCAGCCTCCTGCGCAGGCGGGATTCGTCAACGCGCCCGACCAGGCTGCAAGCAGCGAACCGGTGGCAGAATTCTGGACCCGCTTCGAAGACGAACAGCTTTCTTCCCTGGTGCAGCGCGCATTGAAGGCCAACACCGATATCCGCAGTGCCGCTGCCAGCCTGGCCGAGTCCCGTGCCATCGGACGCCTTGCCGATGCCGACCTGTGGCCAAGCGTGAACCTGAACGCCGGCGCCGCACGGGTGCGGGCCAAGGATAGCAACGGCGTTCCCAAGACCGACAATGCCTATTCCGTCGGCCTGGACGTATTGTGGGAAGTCGACGTGTTCGGCCGCCTGAGCGATGCCCGGCGCGCGGCGCAAGCCGGTGTACTGGCCGGCGAAGCTGGCTATCGGGCGGCCCAGCTAAGTGTCGCTGCCGAAGTGGCGCGCAACTATTTCAACCTGCGCGGCTTGCAGGAGCAGTTGCGCGTCGCCGTCGCATCCCTGGAAACCCAGCGCGCCGCACTGCAACTGGTGGAGGCGCGAGAAAGCGTCGGGCGCGGCACCGCGCTCGATACCGAGCGTGCCCGCTCGCTCGTCAATTCGACTGCAGCATCCGTTCCGGCTTTCGAATCGGCGCTTGCCCGCACCCGCTACCGCCTTGCCGTGCTGTGCGGGCTGCCTCCGACGGGCCTGGATGCTGAGCTGAACGACCCGCGTCCCCTGCCCGGCCTCAAGTCATTCAATATCGGCGGCGTCGGAACGCCGGAGAACCTGCTGCGCCGCCGCCCCGACGTGCAAGTGGCCGAAGCCCAACTGGCCGCAGCCGCCGCCAATGCAGGCGTGGCGCGCAGCGCCTGGTTCCCGACCATCACGCTGGGCGGAACACTGGGCCAGAACGCCGCACATGCGGGCGACCTTGGCAAGGGCGCCTCCTATGCCTACAACCTCGGTGCACAACTGGCATGGAATGTGCTGGATTTCGGCCGTATCCGGGCGAATATTGCGGCATCGGATGCACGTGCCGATGCGGCGGTTGCCAACTACGAGAGCGCCGTACTGGCAGCGCTTGAGGAAACGGAAGGCGCGTTCATCAACTATACGCGCTCGCAGCAGCAGGCTGCGTTGCTGTATGACGCGGTAGTGGCATCCGAGCAGGCGGCCCTGATTGCGCGCGAACGTTTTGCCGTTGGCTCGACCGACTTCCTGGTCGTGCTGGACGCCGAACGCGAACTGCTGTCGGCGCGCGACCGGCTGGCGCAAGCGCAGTCCGGTGCGGCCGGTTCGCTGGTGGTTGTCTACAAGGCCCTGGCCGGCGGCTGGGGCGGTCCCTGAGCGGCGCCCGCTTGCTATCGGCTGATCTCGACGGTTCCGCTGGCGATGTCCGGCATCAGGATCACGGCAGCATTTTGCGTCCGGTCCGAAAATGCGGCCAGCGCTGCGCTAGCGGAATGCACTTGCGGCGGCGTGTCTGGCTCCCAACCGTGAACGTAAAGCGCCAGGCCATTCCACCAGGGCTTCCAGTTCCCATCGCGCTGTTCGAATATTATTCTCAGTCCCGATGGCAGTTCTTCGCAGCGAATACGCTGCCGCAGGTAGCTGCCGCGCTTGTAAGCCATGCTGACACCATCGTCAGCGTAAATCTCGCCGCGGCAGTCCGCGCCCGGATAAACGTGCAGCTCAAGCCGCCCCTCGGGAATGAAGGTAGTGCTTTGGACCAGCGGCTGCTTTGGGAGGATTGCGCCGGGACGAACGTAGACAGGCAACAGGGAAATATCCGGCTTGACTGTCTCGCTCTTGCCATCCAGGCGCTGCCCGGTCCAGTAGTCGTACCAGCTTTTACCGGGCAGTTCCACCTTATAGTCGCCTGGCGATTCAAGCGTTGGCGAAGGCGCCACCAACAGATCACCGCCCACCATGAACTGATCCTCCGAGCCGCCAAGCCTGTCGCCGTTCGCCAGCACTGACGGGAAATTGAGAAATACCGGCCGCATCAGGGGAATGCCGGTGCGGCTGTTTTCCTCCGCCGCCGCGTACAGATAGGGCATCAGCCGGTAACGCTCCGAGATGAAGCGGCGCCGGATCTCGACTTGCGCAGCATCGCCGACCCACGGTTCCTGGTCGGGGCGCCCGGTTTCGGCATGGGCGCGGAACAGCGGCATGAAGGCCCCAAGCTGGAACCAGCGCGTCAGCAGCTCCGGCGACGGGCGTTCGCCGGCATAGCCGCCAACGTCATTGCCGGCGTATGCAAAGCCGCTCAGGCCAAGGTTGACCAGCTGTTGCAGGCCCATCTTGAGATGCTGCCAGCTCGATACGTTATCACCGGTCCACGTCGCCGCATAGCGCTGCCCGCCGGCATAGGTGGCGCGCGTCAGCACGAAGGGGCGCACGTCCGGTTGCAACCGCGCCAGTCCTTCGTATGTGGCGCGCGAGTTGAGCTGGCCGTAAACGTTATGCATTTCGGCGTGAGAAGCGCGCCGTGGTGCGAAATCGTCGCTCTCGACCCGGTGCACGACATCCAGCGGCATGGTCTTGCTGGGCACGTTGAAGATCGACGGCTCATTCATGTCGTTCCAGAAGCCCGCCACCCCATCGCCAATGAAGCCGGCATACAGGTCGCCCCACCAGCGGCGGGCCTGGGCGCGGCTGAAGTCGGGGAACACCGCCGCCCCTGGCCATACGTCGCCAGAGTAATACTGGCCGCCAGGCAGTTTCAAAAACACATCCTGTGCCGCGCCGCTGTCGTAGGCGGCATAGCCCTGGCCAGGCACGTTGGCGATATGCGGATCGGTGATCAGCACCAGCCGGATGCCTTCGCCGCGCAGGTCGGCGGCGAGCTTCCGCAAGTCTGGAAACGCCTCCCGGTTGACGGTGAAGGGGCGCGAACGATCCTGGTAATCGATGTCCATGTAGATCACGTCGGAAGGCAGCCGTTCGCTGCGCAGCCGATTTGCAATCGCACGCACCTCTGCGTCGCTCTTGTAGCTCCATTTGGATTGCTGGAAGCCCAGTGCCCATTGGGGCATCAACGGCGGCGTGCCGGTCAGATGCGCGTATTGCCGCAGCACGTCCTTCGGCGCGGGACCGGCCATTACGTAGTAGTCGACCGGCCCGCCTTCGCCGCTGATCGACAGCACGTCTCTTTCCGTCTTGCCGAAGTCAAAGGTGGTGCGCCAGGTATTATCGAGGAACAAGCCAAAGGCCTGCCCACGATCGCTGACCGTCATGAAGAAGGGAATCGTCTTGTATAGCGGATCGGTCGCCTGCGTGAACTTGTAAGTATCCGAGTTCCACATGGTATAAGCGCCGCCCTTGCGGTCGAAGGTGCCGGTTTTGTCACCCAGGCCGAAGACATGGTCATCGCCGCTCAGGCGCGCGCGCATGCGGAAGCCGCCTTCACCCGACACCGCGGTACGGCCGGCAAGGTCGGCCAGCAGCAGCTTGCCGCCGCCATCCAGCACGTCTGCCTTCAGTGTGCGCAGGTCGATGCGGGCGCCGATATTCGCGGCGCGCAACTGCACCACTTCGGCGCCGCGCGTCACGCTCATCGGCAGGTGGGTGCCTCGCTTCTCCGCCGGAACTGCCCATGAAGCATCCTCCGGCAGATTCCCGCGTCCCGCACGGATGCGCATGATGCCGCTGGACGGCGCCGTGACTTCAAGCACCACTCCGCCGCGCGACAAGACCATGCGATCGACGGTCTCGGCGTACAGCGCACCCGACGCACACAGCGCGAGGAGCGCTACGGCATTACTGCGCCGCATACATGGAAGAATACTTTGCGCCAAAGTACAGGATGAAGGCATAGCAAGCGGCTGGCAGCATGAACGATGCCTGCACGCCGATGGCATCCGCCAGCGCGCCTTGTGCGAACGGCACCAGCGCACCGCCAACGATGGCCATGCACAGGATGCCCGATCCCTGGCCAGTGTACTTGCCAAGGCCGTGCAGCGCCATGCTGAAAATGGTCGGGAACATGATCGAGTTGCACAATCCAACCGCGAGGATGGCCCACATCGCCACGCTGCCCTTGCCGAAAGTGGCCGCCAGTACCAGTCCGATCGCAAGCAGCGAGTTGACGGCCAGGGTCTTGCCCGGGCTGGCCACGCGCATCACGACGAAGCCAATGAAGCGGCCCACCATGGCGCCGCCCCAGTAGATGCTGACGTACTTCGCAGCATCGGCGTGCGACAGGCCGGCAATATGCGACTCGCCGAGGAAGTTGATCAGGAAGCTGCCGATGCTGACTTCTGCGCCAACGTAAAGGAAGATGCCGATCGCACCCAACACCAGGTGGCGGTGGGCCCAGGCCGAACCATGGCCCTCGCCTGCCAGCGATACGTCTTCGCTCTCGGCAATCTGCGGCAGTTTGGCGACGAAGAACAGCACCGCCAGCAATGCAAGGGCACCGGCCAGCGCGAGGTAAGGACCGCGCACGGTAGCCGCGTCGGCTGCCGCACCTGCCGCGGCGCCGGCGGTCGACAGGATCAGCAAACCGCCAACCGAAGGACCGATGGTGGTGCCAAGGGAGTTGAAGGCCTGCGTGAGGTTCAGGCGGCTCGATGCGGTGCGCGGCGGACCAAGCACGGTGACGTACGGGTTGGCTGCTACCTGCAGCACCGTGATGCCCGATGCAAGAACGAAGAACGCCAGCAGGAAAAGGCCATATCCGCCGAAGGAGGCTGGATAGAACAGGACGCAGCCGCCTGCGGCGATCAGCAGGCCCGTGACAGCGCCCTTCTGGTAACCGATGCGGCGAATCAGGGCGCCCGCCGGCATCGAGACGATGAAGTAGGCGCCAAAGAAGCAAAGCTGTACCAGCATCGCCTGGAAGTAGGACAGCGTGTAGATAGCCTTCAGGTGCGGGATCAGGACGTCGTTCAGCGAAGTAATCAGACCCCACATGAAGAACAGCAGTGTAACGATGACCAGCGCGCCGGTATTCGTCCCGTTTTGAGCGCTGCCCGCTGCTTGCGGCGGCGCTGCCTGAGCGGTGTTGGGTGCCATGTTAGCCAAGATTGTCTCCTCAGTTTTTGTAGTTACATACCGGCCGGCGCGCGCGGCAGGTCGCGGCCGTGCGTGCCCCAGCCAGTCGTGTCAGGCTGCGGGGCAAGCTTGAACGACAGGTTACCAGCTTCCCGCAGTTGTTCCCAATCGAGCCACACGCGCGACAGCGGCCGGCCAGCCCACTGCACCGATTCCACGAAGCGGCGCTCGCCCGGCTTTGCCTCAGGCGCTTCAATGCGCAAGGTGCGGCCTTGCGGCAGGTCGATTTCGGCGCGCGCGAAGCGTGGCGCATGCAGCAGGAAGCGGCCGCTTCCCGGTGCGTCCGGATACAGGCCCAGTGCGCTGAACAGGTACCAGGCCGACATGGTCCCCAGGTCGTCGTTGCCGGTCACACCGCTTGGGCCATTGCCGAACAGGGTTTCCGCCGCGCGCAGCACGGTAGTGGTTTTCCATGGTTGTCCCATCAGGGTGTACATCCAGGGCGCATGCAGGTCGGGTTCGTTGTTCGGGTTGTAACGGAACTGGCTGTAGTAGCTGTAGGCGCCCACCACCCACGACTTGCGCACGGCGGCCGGGTCGGCCAGCACGGCGTCGTAATCGAAGAACTGGTCCAGGCGCTGCAGGGCCTTGGCCTGGCCGCCCATTGCCACCGCCAGTCCGGGAACATCCTGCGGCACCAGCCATTGGTACTGCCAGGCCGTGCCTTCGTGGAAGCCACGTTCGGCGCGCGGATCGTAGCTGCCATTCAGGTCAGTGAACCAGCTGCCGTCCAGCAGGCGTGGACGCGGGAAGCCGCGCTGGCCGGTCGAGGCGTCGATCACCGACGGGTCCCACACCTTTCGCCAGTTGAGGGCGCGTTGCTCGAGCAGTTTGGCATCCCTGGCCTGGCCCAGGGCCTTGGCCATGATCGCCAGCGAGCTGTCGGCCAGCGCATATTCGAGCGTCGCCGAAGCGCCATGGTGCGGGTCGATATCCATGCCCTTGGCAACGAAGCCACGGTCGTACTGCACGAAGCCCTGGCTCAGGTAGTTCGTGTTGCCGGCGCGGCCTTCAGCGCGGATCCGCGAAGGCGGCACTCCGAAGGCGTTCTCGCGCAGCGCAGCGTAGGCTTCGCGTTCGCGGCCTTTCAACGCACCAAAGCGCCAAAGATCGACCAGGAACGGCGTCACCGGGTCGCCCGTCATCACATTGCTGTCAAAGTTGGCATAGCCCCAGCGTGGCAGCCAGCCACCCTGCTCACGGATCTTCAGAACCGAGTTGGCAATATCGCGCGAACGCTGCGGGCGCAGCAATGCAAGCAACTGGTTCTGCGCGCGGTAGGTATCCCACAGCGAGAAGAACTCGTAATAAGTCCAGTCTTTGGCGGTATGCAACGCATCGTCATAGCCTCGGTAACGGCCATCCGCGTCGCTGCCGGTCAGCGGCTGCAAAAGCGCGTGGTACAGGGCAGTGTAAAACACGGTGCGGTCGTCGTTGCTGCCGCCTTCGATGCGCACGCTGCCCAGTTCCTTTTGCCATGCTGCCTGGGCTTTTTCGCACATGGCGTCGAAGGTGAGCGGCTTGCCGCCGGCCATGCCTTCGGCTTTCAGGTTGATGCGCGCGCCTTCTGCATCGACGTGCGAAATCGCGCTGACCGCCGTCACGGCCTGGCCGTTCTTGAGGTCGAAAGTCAGCCACACGCCGTGCGGGCGGCTGTCGCCCTGCTGGCTCGGACCTTTCCCGCCCGGCCAGCCGCCCCGGTCGTCCCAGATGCCGTTGGCAACGAACGGCTGGTCGAACACGATGCGGAACCAGGTGGTGTATTGGGCGCCGCCGCAAAAGCTCCTGGTAACGATCTTGCCCTCAACGCTGCGCTCATCCAGTACCCGCACTTCGCTGCCAACCACCGAATGGCGCTCGTTGGCCTGGCCGAGGTTGAGCAGGACGTGGCCGCTGGCGGTTCCGGGAGCAAAGGTGTAGCGCTCGGCAGCAGCGCGGGTCAGTGCGGTCGCCTCGGCGGTGACGCCGCCATAGCTGGTGAGCTTTACCTTGTAGTACCCAGCCTGGCCAACCTCGCCTTCGTGCGTGTATTCGGCGGCATAGCGTTTGTAGTTGAAGCTTTCCGCCTTCTTCGTATCGAAGTCGCCGCCGGGACCGATGCTGCCTGTGACCGGCAATACCGAAAGCTGGCCGCCCTGTTCCCAGCAGCCTGCGCCTGACAGGAAGGAGTGGCCGAAACCGCGAATGCGCGCATCGCTGTAGTGCCAGCCGGCGTAGTGTTCGCCGGTCGGGCTGACCTGGATCATGCCGAATGGAGCCGAAGCGCCGGGGAAGGTGTTGCCTTCGTCCTGGGTGCCGATGAAGGTGTTGACCGGCATGGTGGAAGGTGCTGCTGCCAGCGGCAGCGCGAAGGCCGCCAGCAGGACGGAGCAGAGGGTCAGGCGGAATGCGTTCATTGCGGTGCTTCTCCTTCAAGCAATTCGAACAACTGGTGCATGGCTGCGGGCGGCGGGGGGGTGGCGCCGGACTGCAGACAGGCGGCAGAACCGGCGGCCAGTGCTGCGTGCAAATGGGACTGCAGGGAACGTCCAGGATGGCGCGCGAGGCTGTGCAACAGGCCGGCCACGCTGGCGTCGCCGGCGCCGACCGTATCGACCACCGCGACTGCCGGCGCCCGTGCATCGGCACGCTGCTCGCCATGGAACAGGCTCGCACCCTGGCCGCCGCGCGTCAGCAGGCAATGCGCGGAAGGCGCGGCGGTGCGCAACTGCTGCAACGCCTCGTCCAGCGGAACGCCGGGGAACAGGCCCCGCAGGTCGTCGTCGGACACCTTGATCACGTCGGCCAACTCCGCCATGCTGCGCAGGGTTGGCGCGTAGCGGTCGTCCATCAGGTTTCGGTAGTTCGGGTCGTAGCTGATGGCCACGCCCTGCTCTTTCAGCTTTTCCGCCAGGGCGACCAGGTTCGATGCCAGCGGTTCGCGCGCCAAGCTGATGCCCCCGAAGTGCGCCCAGCGCAGGTCGCGCGACCAGTATTCCGGCAGCGCTTCCGCATCGAAATGCAGGTCGGCGCTATCATCGCCGATGAAGAAATAGCGCGGCGGCTCGCCTTGTTCCACAATCGCCAGCAGCGGCGAACGTTCGACGCGCTGCAGCAGGCGCATGTCCAGGCCAACGGCTTCGCTGGCAGCCCACAGCGCATCGCCGAAACGATCGCGGCTGATGGCGCCGGCGAAAGCGGTGCGCTCGCCCAGCACGGCCAGCGCGCGCGCCACGTTCCATACAGAGCCGCCGACGCGGCTGACCCACCGTTCGTCGCCCTGGTAAATCATGTCGGTGAGCGCCTCGCCGGCGCACAGCATCAGCGGTGCATCACGCATGATCGGCCGCTCCCAGTACCGCCACGATGTCGTAGCAGGCACCCATGGTGTGGTAATCCACCTTGCCGGCCGGGCTCTTTTCGTCGCTCAGCTTGCGGTTGTCACCGGACAGGATGCGGTACCAGGCGCCATGCACATGATCGACAAAGTGGGTCCAGCTATAGGCCCACAGGCGCTGGTACCAGTCCCAGTACTCCGAGTTGCCGGTGCGCTGGGCCAGCATGGCTGCCGCTGCCGCACTTTCGGCCTGCACCCAGAAGTACTTGTGCGGGTCGCACACTGCCAGGTCGGGCGCCAGCGAGTAGCACAGGCCGCCATGTTCGGCGTCCCAGCCCTTGCCCACCGCCGCATGGAACAGCCTTTCCGCAGTCGGCAGCAGCCAGCCCAGGTCCTTGTTCAGCACAGCGCCGCGCGCTTCCAGTTGCAGCAGCAGCTTGGCCCATTCGGTGAAATGGCCCGGCTGGTAGCCCCATGGGCGGAACAGGTTCTCCGGATCGTCGATATTGAAACGCCAGTCCGGCTGCCAGCTTGTATCGTAGTGCTCCCAGATCAAGCCGCCGCAGCGGGCAGCCTGGCGCTGGGTGATGTTGAAGGCGACGGTGTAGGCCCGTTCCAGATAGCGCAGCTCGCCGGTGGCCTGGTGCGCAGCCAGCATTGCTTCGCAGGCGTGCATATTGGCGTTCTGGCCGCGGTAGCTCGAAAGCACGCTCCAGTCACGGCTTGCTTCGTCGGCGTACAGGCCGGCCTGCTCGTCCCAGAAGCGTTTTTCCATCAGTTCGAACGTTTCACCGATCCAGGCACGCGCCTCTTCCAGTCCCGCCATCGTGGCATGGGAATAAGCGAGCAGCACGAAGGCCTGGCCGTAAGCGTGCTGGGTACCATCCTCTACTTCGCGGCCGTTCAGCATCCAGGCATAGCCACTGCCCGCCGGATCGCGGTGCACCTCGCGCAGGAAGCGCAAGGCATGGCGCGCGCCTTCCAGGTAAGCGGGATCGTGGAAATGGCGGTAAGCCATCGAATACGTGAACACAAACCGCGTGCTGCTGACCAGGTGGCGATGCCCGGCGTCATAAACCGTGCCGTCGTCCTTGAAGTAGTGATAGAGACCGCCGGCAGGATCGATCGCGCGCGGGTGGTAAAAGCGCATGGTGTGGCGCGTGTGGTCGAGCAGTACGTCCGGGTTGCGGAAATTCGGGAGATTGGTCATGTTAGGCCTGGTGAGTACGCTAGTCGTCGCAACTGCTTTCGCGCACGATCAATTCGACTGGCATGGTTATCTGGGAGGGGTCTTCTTCTGGTTTCTGCAGCAGCAGCTCGATCCCTGCCCGTCCCAGGTCTTCCTTGTCGACGTGGATGGTGCTGAGCGGGGGAATGGCGGCGGAGGCGCTGCTGATATCGTCAAAGCCGACAATGGCTATGTCGTGCGGGATTTTCATGCCTTCATTCAGGCAGTACTTCATGGCGACCAGCGCCGTGCTGTCGTTGTAGCAGAACAGGGCATCAGGCCGTTTCGGAAGGCTGAGCAGGCTGCGCATGGCTTCCACCACAGCCTCGTCGCCCTCGCCCATGGTAGGGACGATGACTTCCAGGTCCGGATCGGCGAACACCTTGGCGTCGAATAGCGCCTGGCGGAAGCCTCGGTTGCGCTGCTGGATACTGTAGTGCGCCAGGGAGCCGGACATCATGGCGATGCGCTTGCGGCCGCAGCGCAGCAGGTGCTGGGTAGCGAGGTAGCCGCCCCGCACATTGTCCGGGTTGATCGAGGTGAAGCCACGGCGGTGCATGTCCACCAGGACGATCGGCTTGCCGGACTGCTGCAGGGCAGCCAGCACTTCCGGCTCGAAGAAGCCTGCACACAGGATGGCGTCGGGCTGGTGCACGCGGATCAGGCCCTGCACCGGTTCTGCCGGACCCACTGCAATGAAGGACAGGGCGATGCCCTCGCGCCGGCAAGCCGCTTCCGCGCCGTGCAGCACTGGGGAGTAGAACTGGCTCGACGCCAGGGTGTTGTGCTGGCTGTGCAACAGGAAGGCGATGCGGCGGATGCGTCCCTTCTTGAGCTGCCCGAAGTCATAACCCATTTTCTCGGCGGCCTGGCGCACCTGGTTGCGGGTGACCTCGGTCATGCCGGCCTGGTTCTTCAGCGCACGCGAAACCGTACCGATCGACAGCCCGGTGGCTTCGGCGATGTCGCGCAAAGTAACCTGGCTCACGGCTGCACCCTCTGGCGAGAATTTAAGTGCATGAAGTGTCTCCAATGTTCAGTTTAATAAACGCTTCTTCGAGCGTTTCCAGGCGCCGGTTTTTCCCGTTTTCCTGCGCCTGTACATGGGTAAGTTTTATATCAGCCGCCTTTTGAGGGCGTCAACAAAAGCAGTCAAAACCGCTGTCTTTTAGCTTGTTTTAGTAAACACGAACCTCGCCGGCCAATGTGCGCAGGCGCAGCGCTTTGCGCAACGTCGCCAGGCCGGCTTTGGATGCAATATGCAAGGTCACCGTTTCGCCAGGCAGCAGCGTGATTGCATTATCAGCAACGTTAGCATCTGCATCGCCAAAATCGATCCACAAGGCGCGGGCGAGCTTTGCGGCACGCAATTCGAGCACATAACCGCTACCGTCGCGGCGCAGCTGCGCATGCAGGCCGGGATCCGGCCAGCGCATGTCCTTGGCGGCCTTGAAATACACCACGCGCCGCGAGGCTGGCTCGCCTTGGGCCTGCAGGTCGAACACCGCCACCGTAACGGCAGGATCGGCATCGCCAAGCAAATCCCTGTCGGAGTAGTCGGCCAGCTTCGCCACCGAGAGCGGCGCCAGCTCGACCGGCCTGCGCTCATCGCGCAGCACCTTGCCGTCGAGGGTTATGAGACGCATCCGCAACTCGCCGCGAACGGAGTGCGCGCGGTCATTCAGAACGCTGAGCGATGTCTGGCCTTCCGCGTTACGCAGAGCAGCCACGGCAACCGGCGCATAAAAGCGCCGGGCATGGAATTGCAGCGCCTTCCAGCGTCCAAACCAGTCAATACTCGACCACGAAGCGCCCGGCCACACATCATTGAGCTGCCAGTACAGCGAGCCCATTGTGTAAGGCCTGCTGGCGCGATGGTGCAAGGCTGCCAGTTCAATGCCTTCCGCCTGCGCCGCCTGGCCAAGATAGACAAATTCCGCAAAGTCCTTCGGCTCGCCAAACTCGTAGTTCACGTACTTCATCAGGCGTTCATTGCCCTTGCCGGCCATGAATTTCTGGTGCGCCTCGATGACCGGGGTGGCAATGCCTTGCTCGCCCCGCCAGGCGAATGCGTCGATCGTGCGTTGCACAGGCCACGCCTGAAGTCCGTATTCGGACATGAAGCGCGGCGTAATCTCAAGGTACTTCGAGGGTGGATGCGCCGGGTTGCCCCACACTTCCCAGTAATGCATATCGCCGCTGGCTGGGGTATTGGCCACCTCGGCCAGGTCGTCGCTGGGAGAACTGGCCCAGTAGGCAATGCCGCCGCCCTCCTCTTCGACGACCTTGCGCAGGTCGCTGCCAAACAGCTGCACGTAGCCGTTCCAGACCTTGTTGGCGAAGACCGGATCTGCCGTCATCATCTCCTTGCCAGGACCCCAGTACTTCCAGGAGATTTCTTCCTCGTTATTGCCGCACCAAAGGACCAGGCTCGGATGATTTCGCAGGCGCCGTACGTTGTCGCGCGCCTCGGCAATCGCGTTGGCGCGGAACGCATCATCATAGGCCGGTGGCATGCCCCCGCCAAACATGAAGTCCTGCCACACCAGCAGGCCAAGTTCATCGGCCATGTCGAAGAATTCATCGCTCTCGTAATAGCCGCCACCCCAGCTGCGCAGGAAGTTCATGTTTGCGTCGCGCGCCGATTGCAGGACACGCCGCAATTGCGCCTTGTCCACACGAGGCTGGAACATATCGAACGGTATGCTGTTCGCGCCTTTGGCGAAGATGGGAATGCCGTTGACTTCAAAATAGAAGCTCTTGCCCTTGTCGTCCGGATCGCGGCGCAGGGAAATACTGCGCAAGCCGGTGCGGGCGCCCGCTTTCCCATCGCCGATTTGAACCTCAAAGCGGTATAGCGGCTGAGCGCCGTAGCCGTTTGGGAACCAGCGCTGCGGGCGGTCTATGTGCAGGGGAAGCTCAATGCGGTTGGCGCCTGCGCGCAGTTCGACGCGGCGCAGCGCCGCCAGCGAACGCTTGCCATCCGGCGCGGTTTGCCACAGGCGCAGGTCGAACGCGCCATCCTGCACTGCATCGACTGTCGCCACCGCCGCAATGTCGGCGCGCGATTCGTCGACATGATCCTGCCGCAGATGCAGGTTATCGATGCGCACTGCCTCCCAGCTTTCCAGCACGACCGGCTTCCAGATGCCGGCAGTAACATAGCGCGGCCCCCAGTCCCAACCATAGTGGTAGCCGGGCTTGCGCACGAAGTTGCCCGTCATCGCATCGGGCGGTTCATCGCCGTAGGGAGAAGGATAGTTGCCGGCCAGCTTGCGCGGCATGGCCTGCACCGCCGGCAGCAGCCTGGCGATCGGCGAGCGCAGTACGATACGCAACTCGTTGCCTTTCGCACGCAGCTTGTCCTGTACCGGAATTCGCCAGGTGCGGAAGGCGTTGTCGGCATCGTGCAGTTTTTCGCCGTTCAACCAGACCTCGGCAAAGGTATCGAGCCCTTCGAATACCAGGTCGCTGCGCGCCCCGCGGCGCGGCGCATCGAATTGCGTGCGGTATTCCCAGTCGGCGAGACCGATCCATTGCAGTCCAGCTTCCGGCGCACCGACGTAAGGATCGGGAATCAGCTTGTTCGCGAACAGGTCGGTGTGCACGGTGCCCGGCACTTTTGCGGCATGCCACGGCACGGCCTCGGGATGCGCCGCCTGTTGCGCATTGCCCGTGACGAGGCGGAACGTCCAGCCCTTGCCAATGGCAACGCGTTCCGGCGTGGCGGCCGTTGCGACTGCGGCGGCAACCGTCAGGCACAGGCCAAGAAGCAACACTACCAAAGAGCGCCAGTACAGATTCGTGTTCATGGCGCCGCCGCTTTCCAGTGGCGCTCGATCCACTCCTGGTGGGTCGGCATCGCGGCAACGGCGTTAGCCAGCATGGCCCGCATGCTTTCGACCACGTCGACCAGCTTTTCCTCCGGCATGTCATCCACGATCGGGTGATAACTCTCAGGGACGATGCGCTGGCCCAGCATGACCTGCACCCAGCTTGGCAGCGCGAAGAAATCTTCTCCGTTGCGGAAGTAGCGGCCGTCGCAGCGAAACAGCTCGATTGCCTCGCGCAGGCTGTCCGGGATGGACATGGTGCGGCAATAATCCCAGAACGGCGAGTCGTTGCGTTCAGTAGCGTTGTAGTGCAGGATCAGGAAATCCCTCACCCGCTCATACTCAAACACGGACTCACGATTGAAGCGCTCCTCCAGCAACGGATTGAAGTCACGCTTGGGGAAAAGTCCCAGCAGACGGGTAATGCCCGATTGCGCCAGGTAGATGCTGGTGGATTCCAGCGGTTCGAGGAAGCCGCTGGCCAGTCCCAGCGCCACCACGTTCTTGCTCCAGAACTTCTTGCGCATGCCGGTGGTGAAACGCAGCGCGCGCGGCTCGGCCAGCGCCTTGCCGTCCAGGTTCGCCAGCAGGGTCGCAGCAGCTTCGTCATCGCTGATATGCCGGCTCGAATACACATAGCCGTTGCCGGTGCGGTGCTGCAGCGGGATGCGCCACTGCCAGCCTGCCGCGCGCGCGGTGGAACGGGTGTACGGCGTAATCGGCTTTACGCCTTCGCATGGAACGGCCATGGCCCTGTCGCATGGCAGCCAGTGCGTCCAGTCCACATAACCCGTTTTCAGCGTTTGCTCGATCAGCAGTCCGCGGAAGCCGGAACAATCGATGAACAATTCACCGTCGACCACCTGGCCGTTTTCCAGCGTCACCGATTCGATAAAACCATCGCCTGCGCGCTGGTTCACACCGACAATCTTGCCTTCAATGCGCTGCACGCCGCGCTGTTCGCCCAGTTCGCGCAGGAAGCGCGCGTACAGGCTGGCATCGAAGTGGTAAGCGTAGGCGATGTCGGCCAGCGGCGAGCCCGGAGCTGCATTGCGGTCGCCCGGGGCGAATTTTCCCTGCGGCGCCATGACCGTCTGCGGCGAGTACTCGCCAATCGGCGCTGCTCTCCCGGACTGGAACAGCTTGAGCCAGAACTGGTGGAACGGCAGCGGACCGAGCGAGCGCCCGATAGTGCCGAAGCCGTGGATGTAGCTGTCGCCGATACGGCTCCAGTCCTTGAATTCAATACCGAGCTTGATCGTTCCCTGCGTGCGCTTGATGAAATCAGCCTCGTCGATGCCGAGCATTTGCCCGTTGAACAGCCGGATATGCGGAACGCTTGCTTCGCCCACGCCGACGATGCCGATTTCCTCGGACTCGACCAGGCGCACCGACGCTCCCTTGCCAAGATAGGTGGCCAGGGCCGCAGCGGCCATCCAGCCCGCGCTCCCGCCGCCAACGATTGTGATCTTGCTGATTCGGTCATGCAGGTTCATTGCGGCACCCATAACAGGAAAAAACCTCCCCAGCCGCAAGGCATGGGGAGGAAGGAGGGAAGCATCAGAACTTGTAGTTCAGGCCAAAGTAGGCAATGCGGCCCGCGTAACCGTTGGAATAGAAGCGGTCCTTGGTATCGTTACCCAGGTGGGAGCGCGTTTCTTCCTTGGTCAGGTTCAGTACCGAAGCGGTCAGGCTCAGCTCCTTGGTGATGTTGTAGGCCACGTTCAGGTCGACCTGGTAGTACGGCTCCTCATACACGTTCAAGCCGTTGACCAGGCCGTCCACCACTTCGCCGCGGCGGTTGTACGAGGCACGCGCCAGGAACTTGTCGGTTTCGTAGAACACGGTCAGGTTCATCTGGTTTTTCGCGCTGCCGACCAGCGGCGACTCACCGATCTTGGTGCCATCCGCCATCGTGATGTCAGCCTGGTTGGTCTTGTTGTACGTGTAGTTGAACTGGAAGCCGAGACCCATGTCCAGCGTATGCTGCGCGTACAGTTCCACGCCCTTCGACACGCCGTCGCGGCCGCCGGCGCTGGTCGAGTAGCGCTGCACAGTCACGTTCTGCCCGCCCACATTCATGGTCACGTCGCGCACCACCGGCACCGCGAAGTTGCTGACGTTCTTGCGGAACAGATCGATGCCGAGCACCGAACCGCGGTGGAAGTACCATTCCAGGCCAATGTCGAACTGCTTGGCCTTGTACGGTTCGAGCTGCTTGTTGCTGCCCGCACCGAACCAGCCTTGCTGGTCGCCGCCGCCGATCAGGCGACGGTCATTGACGTATTCCTGGCTGTAGTACTGCAGGCCGCCCGGGAAGGCGATGTCATTGTAGCTTGGACGCGAGATCACTTTGGATGCGGCGGCACGCAGCAACAGGTCCCTGGTCAAGTCATATGCCAGGTTAAAGCTTGGCAGCACGTCGTTATAGGTGCGGTCGAGCGAGCTGACCACGAACGTCGAATCGCGTGCCATGCTGTCCGGCAGGCGGGTAAAGCCGCTGGTGCAACCGGAACCCGCAGGTGCGCCGGCCGCCGGCAGGCCGCCGGCCTGGCAAGGCGCCGGGCTGCCATTGGCGCCGTTGAAGAAGTAGTCGTTATAGCTTTCCACCTGGTCGGTCGAATCGGCGTGCTGCCTGGTACGCACAAAGCGCATGCCGACGTTGCCGCGCAGGCGCTCGGTCTTGACGTTGGCCTGCAGGTAGGCGGAAGCGATCTTCTCGTCGACGTTGTAGACGAAGTTGTCTTCGTTACGGGTCTGCATCGTCCCGTAGGTCTGGTTCAGGAAGGAGATGTAGGCCGGGTAGTTAATTGCCGGGAAGGCGCTGGCATTGATGCCGCCTGCCAGGTTGCCCAGCGATCCGCCATACAGGAACTGAGGCTGGAACTTGTTCGCAGTCGGATCGCAGCCCGCCTGGTAACGCTTGTCGTAGTCGGTTGGATCTGCGCCCTGGCAAACCCAGTAGTTGTTGCCGGTGGCGCGGTGGGTGCCGCCATCGCGATACTTGGCGCCGAACTGCAGCGAGTCCAGCCAGGTGCTTTCGGTGTGCCAGGTCATGTCGGCCTGGGTGTATTTCTGCTGGGTGCTGTTCCTGGTCCACGAAGACGAGGTGGAGCCCAGGTCGATTTCGCCGATGCCCTTGCCCAGGTTGGCCATCAGCTCAGGCGAGAACACCATGGTCGGGGTGCCGACCGTGCTCCAGGAGCTGGCGTAGTTGCCGAGGGTCCAGCTGCCGTCCGCATTCTGCACGCGAGGCTTGATCGGCATCGTCATTTGCATGCGCGGGCCGCCGCTGGCCCAGGTACGGCCAAACTTGAAGATACCGTCCAGCGACTGGCCGCGCCATTCGGCCTCAAAGTCGGCAGTCTGCGACAGCGACTTTTCCTGATTGTAGCTGCCTGTGATCTGCGGCGTCGGGATGGTGCAATCATCCGGCCCCCAGCCGCCAGGCTGCTTGCCGGCCGCCGCAGCCTGCGCTTCGCTGCAGTAGTAAGCTTTGCCGGCGTGGGCGCTGTACTGCGCGCCGGTGACCAGCGTGCCGCTGCGATCGAAGGTCAGGCCATCGAGCATGCGGCCACCCGGCCAGTTGCCGTCGCCGCTGTAGCGTGCCAGGTTCCACTCGGGGACCTTCAGGATATTGGTCTGCGAGTTCTGCGACAGGTTGAAGCGGAAGTAGTTGGCCGTCAGCGTCAGGTTGCGCACCGGCTTGAACTGCATGGTCAACTGCCCGCCCTTGCGTTCGCGCTCTTCGCTCTTCACGTTCAGGTTGACCGAAGTCGGCATCATGAAGTTGGTGTAGTACTTGCCGCTTTGGTCGTAGAAGCCCGACTGTCCCCACCAGTAGGAGCTCAGGTCCGATGGCTTGCCATTGACGTCGGTGGCCGGATGCGCGTCGTAATCGTCGCCATACCATTGCCAGTTTTCGGTGCTCGCGCTCATGGTGCGGGTAGTGCGCTTTTGCTTTGTCAGGCCGACCAGGATGCCGAAGCGGTTGTCGTCGTCGTGCCAGGCGTACTGGCCCGAGAACTGGCCGTCGGTTTTCTTGGTCGTGTCGGCCCAGGTGCCTTCGGCGGAAACGAAGCCGGAGCCGGACTTCACTTCCAATGGACGGCGGGTATGCAGGATCACGGTGCCGCCTACGCCGCCTTCATCGATGCGGGCCTCCGGCGTCTTGAACAGTTCCGCGCTGGACAGCATGTTCGACGGCAGCAGCGTGTAGTTGAACGAGCGCGATGGATCGCCATTCGATTCCGCAGTGGCGATGTAGTTGCCATTCAATTGCGTCAGGGTCAGTTCCGATGACAGGCCGCGCACGCTGACGTTCTTGCCCTCCCCGCCGCTGCGGGTCACCACAACACCCGGCACGCGCTGCAGCGCATCGGCCACGTTTTTGTCCGGGAATTTGCCGATATCTTCAGCGGTGATCACTTCTACGATCGAGTTGGCGTCGCGCTTCTGGTCGAGGCTCTTCTCGATCGCATAGCGGTAGCCGGTCACCACCACGGTATTCGGGTCGGCCTTCTGGTCGGCTGTGGTTTGCGCCTGTGCGCTTGCAAGGGAAAGCAGTGCCACGCTCACCGCCATGGCGATGGGCTTGGCGCGGCAGCCGCGCTGCCGTGAAGCGAGATGGGTTCTGAACGTCATGCGTGTCTCCTGGTTATGCCCTGTTACGGGCTCTATATCGCGGTAGCAAGCCTCGAATCATCGATTTACTAAACGATGATGTTGCCGTTGGCACATCGATGGGATCGCGTCCACTCAGGAGAATTCTTACAAAGGAGGCTATGGCACTTCAACAAACTTTCAAAGAATGAATGAAGTTTAGTTTTGATTAGTAAACAAGAGTGCGGCGGATTTGCGACAATGCTTTCCGCCCTGTAGCGGCGCGCCCCGCTATTTGTTTAGTGTGGAAGTATTTCCGGAAAAGCGCAGGTAACCCCAGCGGCCCGGCACGTGCATGTCGATCACGCCTTGCGGCGACCATACCCAGTTGTCTTCCTTCGCCTGGCCGGCAGTCCATTCCACGCGGCTGAAATTGATGCGCCAGGTCGTTCCGTGCCGGGGAAGCGGCACCGCCTGGCGCGAGGCGAACGCACTCAGTGGATAGGCAATTTCCACCGTCCAGCCACGATCCTTGTCGCCGGCCTTGTTCAGGGTGCCCTGCACGGCGATGGCGGTCTTCAGGCCCTCGATGTCCCAGCTGTTGTCGGGCTGGCCGTCTTCGTTATAGGGCTTGGGCAGGAACAGGTCCCAGCCGGTGTTGAGGGCATTAATCTCGAATTCATAATAGCTCCTGGTATCGGGCAGCGGCTTGATGAAGACTTCGAAATCGTTGTCCTTGAAGATGACGGAATCGCGCTCGGTCAGCGTCGCCTTCACCTCCGGCTCTTCGAGTTCGGCGGCGATGTAGAGGTACTGGTCATCCCACAGCATTTTCACGCGCGTGCGGAATTTTGGACGCGGCTTAGCGTCGCCCTCGATGTCGACGAAGTCGGAAGTCCATGGCACGTTTTGCCATGCCGGATCGTCCAGCTTTCCATCCACATGAATCGGTCCCGCCGCCCGAAGACATTCATAGGCAAGCGGCGCGGAACCGCCTGCCTTGGCGGGAGTGACGCCGGCCAGCACGGCTGCGAATGCGATAGCGGGTGCGTTCATCAGGGCTCTCCTCCATAGTTCGTCAAAATTTATATCAAGCCGACAAGGCCAGTTCAACAGCTCCCGCGAATTTCAGCCACACTTTAGTGAACTTTAGTAAACTGGGACGTCCATCCAGCATCCCAGGTGCCCTCGTGCCTATCATTGATCCGCCTTTTGTCGAAATAGACATCCGCAGCTATGGCGAGCTGTGGACTGCGGACCGGCATGCCTTCGCCCAGCTCGTGCTGCCGCTGTCTGGCGAGGTAGAGCTCGACATCGAAGGCAAGGGCCAGCGGCTGAATCCCTTGAAAGGCGCGGTCGTCGTGGCCGGCGCCTGGCATTCGCAGCAAAGCGCCGTTGAAAATCACTCACTGATCGTCGACGTCGACCAGGCTGTCGTGGACCATCCGATCTGGGAGCGCATAGCGGAGCGGCCATTTGCAGACATCAGCCCAGCCGCGCGCAAGCTGGTCGAGTTCATGCAGCTTTCCATCGCAGGGCGCGCCGCGCCGCCTTCGCTCTTGCAGGGCTGGGTTCCGCTGCTGCTCGATACGCTCACGCTCGAGCCGCCACGCCTGCAGTCGCGGCTCACTGCCCTGCTTGCGCATGCGGAAGCCAATCTTGCATTGCCCTGGACGACCGAATCGATGGCGCAGTTTGCGCGCATGAGCGTAAGCCGCCTGCACGCCCTGTTCCTGGACGAACTTGATACCAGCCCGCGCGCCTGGCTTCTCTCCAGGCGGCTCAATCGCGCTTGCGAGCTGCTGCGCCATACCAACCAGCCAATTGCGGGCATCGCACTAAGCACGGGCTTCGGCGACCAGAGCGCGCTGACGCGCGCCATGCGCAGCCGGTTCGACATCACGCCATTGGCATATCGCCGCCAGGGACGAGAGCCCGCGACAAAAATCCAGTAGTCCACGCCAAGACCTTTCAACGCGCGACATCCACCATGTCCCTATTTGGGAGGTGGTCGTTGAATATTTCGCTTGGCATTATTGCCGGCATCATCGCCGGCGCATTCTGGGGGCTTGTTTTCCTTGCGCCTGAGCTGACGCGCGGCTTTACGCCGATCCAGCTTTCGGCGGGGCGCTATGTGGCGTATGGCGTGATCGCCGCCGTCCTGGTGTCACGCTCGTGGCGCCGCCTGTTCGCCAGGTTGACCTGGCGCGAATGGAAGGCGCTGGCCTGGCTCAGTTTTGCGGGAAACATCATTTACTACTTTTTCCTGGCAAAGGCGGTGCAGTCAGGGGGCATCGCCATGGCTTCGATCGTGATCGGCCTGCTGCCGGTGGTGATCACCCTGGTCGGCAGCCGCGATGCAGGCGCCGTGCCTTTGCGCAGCCTGCTGCCATCGATTACGCTCAGCACCGCAGGCCTGTTTTGCATCAGTTGGCAGCACCTGCAATCGGGCTCGCTGGCAGGCGTGCTGTACGCCGGCGGCGCCCTCGCCTCCTGGACAGCCTACGCGGTTGGCAACAGCCGATGGCTGGCCCGCCTCAGTACCGTCACGCCGCATGAATGGAGCATGCTTACCGGACTGGTGACCGGTGCGGAGGCGCTGCTGCTCGCCGTGCCGGCCCTGTCACAGGGTGCGCCGCAGCACAGCGCCCCGGAGTGGTTGTATTTCGCGGCGGTGGTCACCAGCGTTGCCATCCTCTGCTCGATTATCGGCAACGGCTTCTGGAACTACGCCAGCCGTGCCTTGCCGCTCACGCTGACGGGACAGATGATCGTATTCGAAACCCTGTTTGCCGCTCTTTACGGCTTCCTGTGGGAGGCACGGTGGCCGACCGTGATCGAGGCCGCGGCCATGGCCTTGCTCGTATCGGGCGTGGCCACGTGCGCGCTGGCGCACGGGCCAAAAGCCTCACGCTGAGCGCAAAGCAGATGCAGGACGCATGTGCATGGCGATCCATGCATGGCGGCAGACCGCCGCAGCAGCCACGATTGCTGTCGCTGCCAAGGCGCCAAACAGCGTCCACCATACGATCGGCGCGCGCTCAACAAATCCGGCAAGGTAGCGTTCGATCGCTATGCCGGCCAGGGGAACGGCGATCAACGCAGCCGCCAGCACGAGTAGTCCTGCTTCGCGTGCAACCAGCCAGCCAATGTCCCGCGGCAGGGCTCCATGCAGCTTGCGCAGCACGATCTCCTTGCTGCGCCGCTGCACGGCATGCGCGGCCAGCACATACGTTCCGAAAGCGGCAATGACAAGGGCTATCGCTGTTGCCAGCCCAAGCAATTTCGCCATGCGGGCGTCTTCGGCATAGCTGTCAGCCATCACCTGGCCGGCAGAACGCACTTCCAGCACGGCGTCCGGGAAGTATTTCGACCACAGCCGCCTTACCTGCGACTCGGCGCCACGGATATCGCCGGCGGCGCGGATGTTCAGCGTTACCGAAGCAGTCCAAAGCTCGTAGGCGAGCGGGCCGGGCTGCGCGCGCAGGGAACGGTAACGGATCTCCGATGCGATCCCGATTACCTGCTTACGGATGGTGGCATCGGGCGTCACCATTTCCACGGTCTGTCCAATCGCTTCGGCATCGGTGGCGAAACCCAGGGCACGGGCCGCGAGCGAATTCAGGACAACCGGCACGGGATCGTCGTCTTTATCGCGATGCCGGTCGAACAAGCGCCCGGCCACCGGGGCGATTTGGTAAACAGGGAAAAAGTTGTTGCCGACAGATTTGATGGCTACGGGAGCCTTGGTACCGTCCGGGCGCCGCAGCGTGACGCTCCACATTCCCTGGTCGGCGATGGCCGGGTCATCCGAAACTGCGACGCCGGCGATGCCAGGCTGCGCCTCCAGTTCGGCCATGAAGGCCCGCACATTGGCGTCCTGCCGCGCCGGGCCCGGCGTATTCAGAACCAGGATAAGCTCCGGATTGAAGCCTGGCGACGCTGCCATGGCGAACTGCGTTTGCCAGGCTACCGCCAGCGCCACAGCGGCCAGGCCCATGGCGCTGGCGATCTGGAACACAGTCAATACGCGGCGCAAAAGGCCAGCGCTTGCAGTTTCTGCATCCGGCCTGCCCTGCAGCACCTGGGCCGGGTGAACCCGGACCGCAACCCATGCCGGGTACAACGCAGTCAGCGTGCCAATCAGCGCACCGAGGGCCAAGGCGCAGCAGGCCGTTGCCGGCGACAGCAATGCTGCCAGGTCGCGCTGCATCAGGCTTGAGAAGGCTGGGAGCAGCAACCAGGCCAGCAACAGGCCCAGCACCGTCGCCAGCATACAAACCAGCAGGGATTCGGCCAGCATCTGCAGTACCACCTGCCTGGTGCTCGCACCCAGCACCTTGCGCACGCCGATCTCGCGCTGGCGGCGCATCACGCGCACCAGTGCCAGGTTGACGTAGTTCACGCTCGCCAGCAACAGTACCAGCAACGCGACCGCAGCCAGCGAAGCAACAAGCAAGCTGCTGCCACGCTCGCCCTTGGTCCAGACCTGGTCGCCCACCACCTGGTCATCGAAGTAGGCTTCACGCAATGGAAACATCGATACCCCGATCGCGTGGCGGCCGCCCAGCATCTGACGTGCCTCCGGCGTCAGGTCTTTGGCCATGGGCGAGTTCTCAACTGCGGCCTGGAGCGCGTCGACGATCGCCGGCAGGGCTGCGTCAGGGCGGGTCCGGACCAGGATACGGCCTACCCAGCCGCGGGTTCCATCCTGCAATTCCTCCTGCATGACGCGATCTGCAAGCTGCGTCTTGCCGCCAGCCAGGGCTTCGAAAGGTACCGTGGTACTCGCTGGCTGGTCGCGCACCAGCGCCATGACGCGCAACTGCCTTGGCTTGGGGCCGGACAGCACTGCGGTCTGGCCCAGCGCTTCTTGCGCGCCAAACATGCGCTGCGCCGCCGACTCGGTCAGGACCAGTCCCTCGGGCGCTTCCAGCGCTTGCGCAAGGTCGCCTTTCACCACCTGCAATCCAAGCATGCGGGAAAATCCCGGCATGACGATCAGGGCATTCAGCCGGACCAGCCGGTCCTTTACCCGCAATGCGAGCGGATCAACCGCAGGGCGTGCCGGCACAAACGCCGTCGCCTCCTCGATACCAGGCAATGCCAGCGCTGCCTTTCGCAGCATCAGCGGCGCCGTGTCGTATATCGGGGCGCCGGCTTGGGCATTGAGCTGATGCTTGAGGATGAAGGTCCGCTCCACATCGGGAATGTGCATGTTGTACTGGGTTGAGTGGCGTACAAAACCAAGCAGCAGCACGACGACGGCAATACCGACGCCCAGGCCGGCGACGGCAACAAGCGAATAGACCGGCTCCTGCATGAGCGTACGCCAGCCAACACGGAGATCACGAAAAATCATCTTCGCACTCCTTCAAGCCGCTTGCAGCGCATCGACCAGGACGCGGCCATCGAGCAGGCGCAGCACGCGCGAAGCTTGCGCAGCATGGGCCGCCGAGTGGGTGACCATGACCACCGTAGTGCCTTCGGCATTGATCTGCCTTAGCAGGCGCATGACTTCGTCGCCATGGGCGGTGTCGAGGTTGCCGGTCGGTTCGTCCGCCAGCAGCAAGGCAGGGTTGGCAACGAGGGCACGCGCAATGGCGACGCGCTGCTGCTGACCGCCGGACAATTGGGATGGGCGATGCCTTGCGCGGTGGGCGATTCCGAGTTTTTCCAGCATTGCCGCTACGCGCTGGCGACGCTCCGCTGGAGCAACGTCAATGTATTCCAGCGCCAGCTCCACGTTCTCGGCCACGCTCAGTTGCTCGATCAGGTTGAAGCTTTGGAAGATAAAGCCGATGCGGCCACGTCGCAGGCGATTCAATTCCGCTTCACTCCAGCCGCTTACCGGCTGGCCGTCAAAGCTGTATTCGCCGCTATCCGGCGCGTCGAGCAGCCCGAGGATCGACAGCAAGGTGGATTTGCCGCAGCCCGACGGCCCGGTAATGGCGAGGTATTCCCCGGCGTCGATATCGAGGTTGATGCGGTCAAGCGCGCGGGTGCGGACTTGGCCGCCTTCAAATGTCTTGCTGACGTTCCTGAGGCTGAACATGCTGGTTCTCATAGTCTTTGTCATGGTGATTGTAGCGGGGTGGAAATCGGAATGGGTACGTCGAACTGCAGGCGCTCCGTCGCGCCGAAACGCGCATAGCTCGAAACAATGACGCGCTCCCCCGCAGCCAGCCCCGCAGCCACTTCCACTTGCGCGCTGTTGCGGCGCCCCAAGCGCAGGGCGCGGCGGGAAGCCCCCCGGCCGTCGGCGTCGACCACATAGGCCCATGCGCCAGCACCGTCGGTGACGAAAGCATCGTTCGGCAGCAGGAGCGCCGCTCGCGCGCCGCCGAGGGAGACCGTGGCTTCGACTGCCTGGCCCGGGCTGAGCCGGGGTGCGGCGCCGACGGCAAACGAGAGTTCGACTGCAAAGCGGCCTTCCCTGACTTGCGGCGTGATGCGGGTGACTGCAACGCCATGCGTCGCGCCGGCCACGCGTGCCGTCCCGAGCAAGCCGGGCGCCAGGCGGGCAAGATAAAACTCGTCGACTTGCGCATCGAGCTTGAAACGCGCCTGGTCGTCGATGCGCCCGATGTGCTGGCCGGTAGCGACGGTTTCGCCGACCTTGAGGCGAAAATCGATCAATCGCCCGGTTGCAGGAGCGCGCACCACCAGCGCATCCACTGCTTCGCGCACCAGCCGGAGGCCTGCTTCCAGGCGGGACGTGGCGGCCTCCATCTGGCGCACTGCTTCGGCCTGGGTCGCCGCTTCGGTCTCGTTGTTGCTGCACTCATTGGCAAGCAGGCGGCGCTGCTGCTGCAGGCGGTCGCCCGACTCCTCGATTGCAGCCTCGGAAATGAATCCCTTCGCAAAGAGCGCACTGCTTCGGGCATGCTGCTTTTCCGCCTGCGCCAGAGCGAATTCCATGTCGGCCAGGCGTCTCTGGCGGGCCGCGCGCCCGGCTTCCATGTTGACGCGCAGGTTGGCCAGGTTGGAAATCTGTTGCGCATGCTCCGATTCGCGCTGCAATAATTCAAGGCGGCGCTGGGCGTTGGAAAGGCGAAACAGTGCATCGCCCTGTGCCACCTGGGCGCCGTCCTGCACCAACACCTCTTCCACGCGTCCCGATTCAACCGCGTCCAGCATCACCGACTGCAACGGCGACGCAATGGCACGCAGGGAAACGTCGTCGCGCAACATCCCGCGCTCGGCGACGGCGCTACGCAACTGGGCACTTGAAACCAGCAGTCCGCGCGGGACCAGCTGCCAGGCGGCAAATGAGAGCGCTGCGAGCACTGAAACTGCGGCCAGGACAATGCGCAGGCGCCGGCCGCGGCGCGGCGGCAAAGGCTGGTCCATTCCGGCGCCGCTTGGCGCATGCTCTCGACGGCTTGTTGCGTGCAGGTTCATGCCGCTCTCGTTGCAAGCCCCGTGCCACCCCGGAAAAGCGCGTCTTGCGGCGGCCCGGCCGGTGCGGATTGTCCGATTCCGGACAGTTTTGGGTGTTCGGAACCGGCCACTGTCCGGGGCTGAAGGCGGCTGCTAGAATCGCGGCCATGCCTTCGCATATCCTGATCCTCGATGACGATGCCGACGTCGCCCTGGCGGCGCGCCTGCTGCTGCGCCAGAGCGCCGATCGGGTCGATACCCTGGGCGAGCCACGCCTGCTGGCGCATCGCTTGCGCGATGGCGTGCCTGACCTTGTGCTGCTGGACCTGAACTTCGCACCCGGCCGCACGGACGGCAGCGAAGGCCTTGCCGCCCTGGCGCAGTTGCGCGCGCTGCCGCAGCCCCCTTGCGTGATCGTGATGACAGCCTATGCCGATATTCCGCTGGTGGTGGAAGCGATGAAGCGCGGCGCCAGCGATTTCATCACCAAGCCCTGGAACAATGAACGCCTGCTCGCAATGGTGGGCGGCGCAATTTCAAGACCGGCCGTGGCGTCGCCTGCGGCAACCGCAACGGCAGCCTTGCTCGGCCAGTCGCAAGCCATGCAGGACCTGCGGGCGCTGATCGCGAATATCGGCCCGACCGATGCGAATGTACTGGTACTGGGCGAAAACGGCACGGGCAAGGAGCTGGTGGCGCACGCACTGCACCAGTGTTCGCGGCGAGCAGCCCGGCCCTTCATGGCGGTCGACATGGGCGCCTTGCCCGACTCCACGCTGGAAAGCGAATTGTTCGGTCATCGCAAAGGCGCGTTCACCGATGCCCGCAACGACCGTGCCGGGCGCTTCCAGGCTGCCTCCGGCGGCACGCTCTTTCTCGACGAAATCGGCAACCTGCCCCTGCCGGCGCAAGCCCGCCTGCTGGCGGCCCTGGAGCGGCGCGAAGTCACGCCGCTTGGAGCCGACCAGGCGGAGGCAGTCGACGTGCGGGTCGTGAGCGCCACCAATCTCGATGAGGCACGCTTGCGCGATCCGCAGAGCTTCAGGACGGACCTGCTGTTCCGGCTTAATACGATCGTGGTGCGCGTCCCGCCGCTGCGGGAGCGGCGCGAAGACATCCCGCTTCTGCTGCGCCACTACCTGGCGCATTATGAGAGGCAGTATGCGAAGCCGGTGCGGGCGTTCGACACCGCCACGGAATCGGCATTGTGTGCGCAACAATGGGAGGGCAATGTACGTGCCCTCCGGCATGCCTGCGAGCGCGCTGTCATCCTTGCCGAAGGGCAGCGGTACGAAACCGCAGATTTTGGCCAGCAGGCCGGTATCGCTGCCGAAGACGCTCCACCGCGCAGCCTGGATGCACTGGAGCGCGAGGCCGTGGTTGCGGCACTCGCCCAATACAAGGGCAACATCTCGCGCGCCGCCAGGTCACTCGGTGTAAGCCGCGCTGCTTTGTACCGGCGATTGGAAAAACATGGACTCTGACCGGAACTCCGCCGCAACGGGCGCCTTCCTGTTGGCTGCTGCGGCGTTTACCGCCGGCGCCTGGCGGCAAGCTGCAGCACTTGCAGGCAGCGGCATTGTTGCCTGCATCGCGCTGTACCTGCTCCGGCGCGGCCTGGGCGGGATAGCCGGCCGCGCCGCCTTGCCGCTGGAAGCGCCCGCCCCCGTTCCCGATTTGCAGCGCCAGCTGTTTGCCGCGCAGTCGCTGTTGGCCGAGTCGCGGCTGGAGTTCGCACCGATCGCCTTGTTCCGGATGCCGGGACTGGAGCCATTGAACGCCAGCGCACGCCGGCTGCTCGCACCGGGACGCGCCGTCGACCGGAACACCATGGCTGCCAGCCTGGCCGGGCTCGCGGCGGGGCAGCGCCGCGTCGTAGGGTTCGACACCGAAGCGGGTCGCGAACGCGCCCTCGCCTGCGCCAATACCCTCACAGTGGACGGCAAACTCGAGCAAATGCTGGCCCTGATGCCAATGGAAGACGAACTTTCGGCCGAGGCGATGCAAGCCTGGCAAAAGCTGGTCCAGGTGCTAGCCCACGAAATCATGAACTCGCTGACGCCGGTTGCTTCGCTGTCGAAAACGTCGCGCGAGTTGCTGGCCGGCGCCCGGCTGCCGCAGGAGCTGTCGCGGGACCTTGACACTGCCCTCGATGCGATCAGCCGCCGGGCGGACAGCCTGGTGCACTTCGTCAACGGCTACCGCGCGCTGGCAGCAGTGCCGGACGCGCAGCCCCAGGCCATCGAACTGGCCGCCTTGTTCGAGCGCATCAAAGCCCTGGCGGCGCCAGCCTGGCTGGCGCGCGGCGGCATATTGCGATTCAGCGTGGAGCCAGCCACATTGCAGCTGTGCGCCGACTCCGGCCAGCTTGAACAGGCGCTGGTCAACCTTCTGCAAAACGCCGCGGAAGCGACTGCCACCACCCTCATGCCCATGGCATCGGTCAGCGCTACCCTGGTGCGCGGCGGCCGCCTGCGCATCGAAGTATCCGACAACGGTCCCGGCGTTCCCGCCGAGGTGGCGGCACATATGTTTACGCCCTTTTTCACGACCAAACCCAAAGGCAGCGGAATCGGGCTCGCCCTGGTCAAGCAACTTGTGCATCGCAATCGAGGAAGCGTGGGTTACGCCCGCGCTGTTGCAGGCGGCGCTCGCTTCGTGCTGACCTTTTGACAGATGATTGCGCCGGCACGTGCAATTTCGGTAATATTTGGCGATTCGTCCACGACAAAATGACCAGCATGACAAGCTTCCGCCAGAACCTCACCATGATCCTTGCGACGATGGTCATGTTCGGCGCTGCGCTGCTGATCAATGAACTCCTGTTCAAGCAACTGGAGTTTGCGGAAGGGATCAACTGGATTTACCTGCCTGCCGGTGTGCGCCTGCTGGCCACCCTGCTGTTTGCCGAAGCGGGCGCGATCGGCCTGCTGGCGGTTTCCTGGCTCTACTGCTTCACCATCCTCTTCCCGCACGAACCGGTACGCGCCTTCATGGGCGGCATCCTGGCCAGTACCGCGCCCTACCTTGTCTACCTTGGCGCCAGGCGCTGGCTCGACCTGCAAGGCTCGCTGGCCAACCTGGCATCCTGGCAGGTGCTGGCCTGCGCTGTCGCCTACTCGGTGGCCAGCCCTTTACTGCACCATATCTGGTTCGCCGTGTACGAGGGACGCGGCCACCTGCTGGACAGCTTTGCCGTCATGGCGCTGGGCGACCTGGTGGGCACGGTGCTCCTGCTGTTCTTCACGAAGTGGGTGATGCGCCTGTCCACGCCGCGAACTTAGCGTTACACTCCCAATCCCGCTGCAGTCCCCCACAACCTCGCATGCATCAGATAAAAGTTCCAGTCCGCCTGGCCGGTTTCGCCTTTGCCATCCTCAACACACCGCTTTTTCACGCGCAGTCCCGTGCCGGCGAGGCGCCGCCGATCGCGGAAGTTGTCATCAGCGGCGTCCGTGACACGCAACAGGAGGCCCGCGAGGCCAAGCTTGGCAACACCGGCATCGCCGACGCGGCAAGCGCCAACGACGTGCAAGCCTTGCCCGCCGCCACCCCGCTCGACGTGCTGCGGCGCCTGCCAGGCGTGGCTGTGCTCCCCGCCCTGGACAACGAGCGCCCACGCGATGAACTTGCCGCGCCGGTCATTCGCGGGCTGGGCGCAGCCTACAACCCGGTCACTATCGACGGCATTCCGGTCGCATCGCCCGGCATCGCCAACAGCAATGGCTCTGCCAGCCGGGGCACGCGCCTCAACCTGCTGCCTTCTTCAATGATCGGCGAATTGCTGGTTTTGAAGACTTTCCTCCCCAGCCAGGATGCACACGGCATCGGCGGCGCCATCGACTTGAAGACGCGTAGCGCTTTCGCTCACGGCGGCGAGGACTTCTTCGTGCTGGATGTGGGTATCGGCAAGCCGGATGACGCCAGTGGGCCTCACCGGCATGACCGCGTCGGCCAGCGCATGGACGCCACCGGCAGCACGACCTTCGGCCCGCAACGGCAGTATGGCCTGGTGGTGTCGGCCAACTATCAGGCGAATGACAGCACCGCCAACGCCCATATGACAACCGACAGCACGCATGAGAGCTTCTACAACGCTGCTGGCGTCCTGCAGGGAGGCGCGAACCAGGGCAATGGCTTCGCCGTGCCGCAACAGGACAAATACTGGTATTCGCAGAACAGGCGCTCGCGCCACGGCCTCACCGCCAAGCTGGAAGCCAGGTTCTCCAGCGCGCTGCGCGGCTTCGCTACCGCCGGGCGCTATATCACGCGTGACGAAATGGAGCGCAATGAACTCATCATCGACCCGCGCAACCGCGCGAAGGTGCTGGGCCAGGCCGCTACTTCCGGCCGCTATGCTGCCGGCGATATCGAAGTGGGCTACACGCGGCAGCGGGCCACCACCGCCACCAGCTTGCTGCAGGCCGGCCTCGATTGGACAGTCGCGCCAGAACAAGTGGCAAGCCTGCGCGCAGGAGCTTCGCGCGCCTCGTACCGCGAGCCCATCCTGATGATCAAGTATTCAACGGGCAGCCGCAACAGCGCGCCGGGGAGCGGCGAGACCTCGCCCAGCCCGACGCCGGATTACGCGATCGACTACGATACGCGGTCGCTCAATCACTCCTTCAACGTTTCCCCGGCCGCCTATTACAAGCTGGATAACTACAGGCTCAATTACTACCGGCCCGAATCCGGCTTCCGTCGCAATGCCGATAACGACATTGAGTACCTGCGCCTGGATTTCCGCAGCAATGGTGACGGCCCGGGCTGGGGCCATGCGATCGGCGCCAGTTTCACGCGCGATGCATCCGGCTACAGCCTTGCACGCACCCAGTATTCGCCAAACACCGGCGCCAAACAGGGCACGCTGGCAGACGTGCTTGGTGCGGTCGGACCGAAGCTGATGTACAACCAGTCCAACCTGGACATGCTGACGATCGACCCGTTGCGCGCGGCTGCTTATGTTGACGCGCTGCGCGCCACGGGCGGCCTGAATACCGTGGACCAGACCGCCCTGAGCAACCAGGATAATTACCAGCACGCGGAACGCATTGCCGGCGCATACGGGATGCTGGGCTACGCGGCCGCGGCCTGGAAGATCCAGGCCGGCGTGCACTTCGACTCCACTCGCCAGGAGACGACCAGCCGCGCGCGCGTGGCGGGGGCGTGGACGGACTTGCCAACATCCTCGCGCTATCACTTCGTCCTGCCCTCCGCTTTGGCCAGCTACCGATGGTCGCCCTCGATCGACCTGCGAATGGGCGCCAGCCAGACCATCGGGCGTCCGGCCTACGACGCATATGCCGCCCGCACTTCGATCGATTTCCAGAACCCCGGAGAGCGCGGCAATCCCGGCGCGACAGGTGTCACTGTCATGGCCGGCAACCCGGACATCAAGCCGCGCCGGTCCACCAACACTGACCTTGGCATCAACTGGAGACTGCCGGCAAAGACCGGCGGCTTGCTGTCTGCCGCCCTCTTCAACAAGGATATCAAGGACGAGATCTTCAACGCCTCTTCGCTGGGTTTTACTTACGAAGGCGTTAACTATGCGAATGCGGTCGTCACCAGGCCAGTCAACGCTGCATCTGCTTCGGTCAAGGGACTGGAACTTGGCGCTGCGGTCGATTCATTGGCATGGCTGCACCCTGCCGCGCGCGACGTTGGTTTCAGTGCCAACTGGACCTTGCTGAAAGGCCGCATGGAAGTGCTGAAATCGGACAGGCAAACCCGCACCGTAGGCCACCTGGCCGGGCAACCCGGTCGGATTGGAAACCTGTCAGTCTTCTATAGCCATGGCGCGCTGGAACTGCGCGCCGCCTTCAACCACCAAGGCCAGGCCTTGCGCGCGGTGGTGCCGGACATTGCGTGGCAGGACCTGTACTGGGCTCCGCGCCACCAGGTCGACCTGCAGGCCAGCTACAGGCTCCAGCCGGGCCTCACCCTGTTGGCCCAGGTGCAGAACCTGACCGGCGAGCGCCTCACCAGCACGGTCGGCGCAGCCGGCACGCTGTTGAAGGACAGCCATTCCATCCCGACAGTCTACTGGCTCGGCCTGCGCTACACGCCTGCGCATTAGAACAGGGCCTGCTGCGCCGTGGTCAGCGCAGCGAAGCTGTCGTGCAGCGGCAGCAGGATGGCATCCGCGATCGGCTGCAACTGCTTGTCGAGATAGTGCTGGTAATCGATCGGCGAGCGCTGCACCTCCAGCGGTTCCGGGCCGCTGGTGGTGATCACATAACTGATACGGCCGCCGTTCTGGTAGCGCAGCGGCCGGCCTTGCGCCTGGTTGAATTCATCTGCCAGGCGCGCGGCGCGTACTTGCGGCGGCACGTTGACCTGGTATTCGTCCAGGCGGTGGCGCAGGCGCTTGCGGTACACCAGCAATTCGTCATTGGCGCCGGACAGCGTGTTGCGCGCGTACTCGCGCACGAAGTCCTGGTACGGCTCGTTGCGGAAGATGCGCGCAAACAGCCCTTGCTGGAATTGCTGCGCCAGCGGGGTCCAGTCGCTGCGCGCCACTTCCAGGCCGCGGTAGATGATGTCGCCGTCGCTGGTCAGTCCCGCGTAGCGCTTCTTGCTGCCCATGTCCGTGCCGCGAATGGTCGGCATGAAGAACTTCCGGTAGTACGTGTCGAATTCGATCTCGAGATAGCTCTCCAGTCTGTACTTCTTGCGCAAGCGGTCCCTCCACCACTTGTTGATCTTGGCGACCAGCGAACGGGCGATGGCCAGGGCTTCTTCCGTTTCGTGCGGGCGCTTGAGCCAGATGAAGATGGAGTCGGTGTCGCCGTAGATCGCTTCATAGCCTTCCTTTTCCACCAGTTCGCGCGTGAGCTTGAGCAGTTCGTGGCCGCGCAGCGTGACCGAAGATATCAGCTGCGGGTGGTAGAAGCGGCAATCGGTGGAACCGAGCACGCCAACGAAGGAGTTCATCAGCAGCTTGAGCGCTGTCGAAAGGGCGTCGTTCTTCTCGCGCTTGGCGGCATCGCGGCCCTGCCAGAGCTGGGTTGTGATGGCTGGCAGGCAGTGGCGGGTACGGGAAAACTGGGCGCCGCGCATGCCGGGCACGGCGTCGTCTTCCACCTCGCCTTCGACCATGCCGACCGGATCGACCAGGAAGGAACGGATGATCGACGGGTACAGGCTTTTAAAGTCCAGCACCACCACCGAATCGTACAGGCCCGGACGTGAATCCATCACGAAGCCGCCGGGCGATGCCACGGCCGGAATCTCGCCCACATTCGGCGCAACGTAGCCTTCGCGGTGCATGCGCGGCAGGTACTGGTGGCTGAAGGCGGCAATCGAACCGCCCATATGGTCTGGCACCAGCCCGGTCACGTGGGAGCGCTCCAGGATGAAGTCCATCACGCGCGTCTTCTCGAAAATACGCGTGACCAGTTCGCAGTCTTTCAGGTTGTAGGTGGCCAGGGCCGGCTTGTCTTCACGGAAGCGGCGCTCGATCTCGGCCATCTTGTCGTAGTCGCTGCCGATTTCCTTCCCCTCCCCCAGCAAGGCTTGCGACACATTCTCCAGGCTGAAGGACGGGAAGCTCCAGGACGCTGCGCGCAGGGCTTCGATGCCGTCGATGGCGATACGGCCCGGAATCGTGGCAAACACATAGCCGTCGCGCGCCTGGTGGGTGCGCCATTCGACCGGCCGGCCTTCGCGGCCAAGCAGCAGGGGCACCTTGTTTTTTTCAGCGTTCTTCTGCAGCGTTTGCAGGTCGAACTGCACCACGCTCCAGCCGATGATGGCGTCCGGGTCATGCACGCGGAACCATTCGTTGAGCTTTTCGATCACGCGGCGCGGCGTCGGGCAGTATTCGAGGTCGAAATCCACTGCCGGGGTTTCGGCCGGCTGCTCTCCCAGCATATACACCTGGCGCTGGCCGCAGCCTTCCAGCGCGATCGAGTACAGGTCCCCAAAGGCGCTGGTTTCGATATCGAGCGACACCATGCGCAGGCGCGGGCGGTACTCCGGCGCCGGCCGCAGCTTGCCGCCATCGAACTCGACGCCGGCGGTAATGAAGCGCTCCATCAGGTAGCGCTCGGGCGGCTTGATGTCCGCCTCGTACATGCGGATGCCGCGCTCGCCCAGCTTGCGCTCCAGCGCCAGCAGCTGCTTGTAATGGCTGGCGTAGATGCCGACCACCGGCTCGCGCTGGAACGTCTTGAGCGCCACCTCGCGCACGTCGATGCCCGGCATGTCGGCCACCAGGGTGGCGATGGCGTCGCGCAGCGAGGCCTCGGCGAAAGCCACCGAAGCTTGTGCTGTCAGCAATATTTTGCGGGGACCGTCGTCGGTCGCGAGCCAGAACTCGATTTCCGTGCCATCGCGGGCATCGCGCCAGGCGCGGGTGAGGATAAAACCAGGCATGCCGAAATTATACTGTACGAACACACAGTAGACTTGCAACATTAAAATAACATTGCTAGAATAGTATGTTGCCTTGTATCAAGAGCAGGCAACCTAACTAGAAATAGGAATACTTAAATGATCAAGCAAATCACCGCTGCCACCCTGCTGGCAGTAGCATCCTTCGCTGCATCCGCAGCTGAACCACAGTTCTACGTCGGTGGCGACGTAGGCTCGACCAAAGTTGACGACCTGGACGGCCGTAAGACCTCCGTCGGCATCTTCGGCGGCTACACCTTCGACGAGAACTTCTCCGTTGAAGCCGGCTTCCGTCGCGGCGGCAAATGGGACGACCTGAAAATCAACCAACTGTCCCTGTCCGTAATCGGCTCCGTGCCAGTAGCTGACCAAGTTGCCGTGTACGGCCGCCTGGGCTACAACCGCCTGGAATCGAAGTACGACGGCGGCAAAGAACACGAAAACAAAGCCCTGTACGGCATCGGCGTGAGCTACCAGTTCACCAAAGAAGTCAGCGGCCGTGTCGAATGGCAGCGTCCTATCAGCGGCGCACAAAACATCAGCGTAGGCGTGGCTTACCACTTCTAAGCTGTTGCTTCGCACAGAGAGCCGCCGGACCTGGTCCGGCGGCTTTTTTTATTTGGGCTGCAGAGAAGCCAGGGCAGCTTCCAGCACTTCGTCGCGTCCAGCGCGTACGCCTTCGACCGTCTGCTTGACCAATTGCTGCGGTTGCACGCCAACGCCGACAAAGGCGCGGCCATCCGGATAGGTATCCTGCTTGGTGCAGATGCGCGCACTGCCGCCGCCCGGCAGCTTGATGTGCAGCGGCTGGCCGGTGCTGCCGCCAGTCGGCTCCCCTACCAGCGTACCGCGCTGCATGACGTCGAAAGCAACTGCAAAATCTTCGGCCGCCGAGAACGTGGCTGCGCTGGTCAGCACGAGCACCGGCTTCTTGTACTGGCGCTGCGGATCGGGCTGCACCACATCGGATGCCTCGGCATACATCGGCTGCGCCTTTTCCCAGGCGCGCCAGGCCGGCTTGTAGTCGCGGGTGGCCCAGCGGCTGGTCAGGAACGCCTTGTCGTCCAGGGTGGACAGGATCTTGTAACCCACTTCCGAATTGCCGCCGCCATTGCGGCGCACGTCGATCACCAGGGCCGAGGATTTGGCGATTTCATCAAAAGCGGCCAGCCAGGCATCGGCCGCACTATTGTCGTCAAAGCTGTTCAACGACACATAGGCCACGTCTCCCGGCAGCATGCTGAATTCGAAGGAAGGCGAATTGACTGTGGCAGCCTTGCGGGCATCGCGGCTCACCCGTGCAACCGATTGCTCGAACTGCTTGCCGGCGGCATCGCGGAACGTCACGCGCGCCGCCGAGCCGACCGCGCCACGCAGGAACTGGGTGCCGAAGGTCCGCAGTACCTCGTCCTGCGCCGTGGACGCGCTCACATAGGGGGCAATCTCGCGCGCGGCGTAAGTCTTCACTTCTGCGCCATCCACTGCCACCACTTCCAGGCCGGGCATAATGCCTTTGGCGCGCAGGCCAGGATCCAGTACTTCGGTTACGATCACGCGGCCTTCGACAGGACGGGTAACCATCAGCGGCAGGCCGCCCATGCGGTCGGCCAGTTCGTTTGGCGGCATCACATTGGTGTGGCCGTCTTTCAGTTTCGCCACCAGTTCCATCAGCACACGGTAATAATCCTCGGTGCTGCGGGTCGCGCGCACGCGCGGCAGCGCTTCCAGGTACAATTTGTCCCAGTCCAGCTTTTCCAGGGTGGCGGTATCGACAAAGTTATATTTCACTTCCGACCACAATTTGGACAGGCCGGCGATCTTCTCGTCCTCGCCGATGTTTTCTTTATAAGTTCCCGCCAGCGCTGCGGTTTCCCACTGCACGGCAGGCTGCTGCTGCGCCATCGCGCCGGTGGCCGCCAAGGCCAGGACCAGCGCCGCTACATGGCTCTTTGCCATTTTGTCTCCTGATTAAGCTGAATGCCCGACATTCTAGAGGCCCGGCGGCGCAGGCGCTACCCTGTTACAAGCCTGATACTTTTCGCGCCTGGGGCGACTGTTAGAATCCATCCTCGAAGTTCTTCTTTTCCCTTTCGAGACCATGCGACAACTTGCACTCCCCTTGCTGGCAGCCCTGCTGGCAGCCCCCGCATTTGCCAATACCCCTACCCCTATTACCCTCGACCAGGCCATGTCCCACCCGGACTGGATCGGCCCCCCCGTGGAAAGCGCGTGGTGGAGCTGGGACGGCAAGCAGATCTTCTATAAACAAAAGCGCATCGGCTCCTCGCTGCGCGACACCTTCCAGGCTGGCGACAAGCCGCGCTTGGTGGCGGACGCCGAGCTGTCCAACCAGGATAGCCCGAACATGGTGTTCAATCGCGAGCGCACCCGCGCCATCGTGCTGCGCAACGGCGACCTGTTTGAACGCGACCTGAAATCCGGCGCCCTGGTGCAGATCAGCCGCGGCACCGCCAATGCTTCCTCGCCGCAGTATTCGGCCGACGGCCGCAGCGTGCAATTCAAGGTCGGCAACGACTGGTTCAGCTGGAGCCGCGCCGACCGCCTGGTCTCCCCTGTGGCCTTGCCGCGCGCCGCCAAGGACCCGGCCGCAGCGCCGGACGAAGACTACCTGCGCGACATGCAGCTGCGCCTGATCACCACCCTCAAGCGCCAGAAGGATGAACGCGACGAGACGCGCGCCCGCGCCAAGGCCGAACGCGCGGCCGACGCCACCCGCGCGCCAGCCCCACTCTACTTCGGTGACAAAGTCTCCATCGATGCATCGTCGCTGTCGCCGGATGGCCGCTGGCTGGTGGTCGCCACCTCGCCGAAAAGCAGCGAAAACGGCCGCGTCGGCAAGATGCCGCGCTACGTGACCGAATCGGGCTACGAAGAGTTCGACGACCAGCGCACCCGCGTTGGCCGCAACCTGCCGCTGGCGCAATCGCTCAAACTGGTGGACTTGCGCACCGGCGCCATCAAGGACCTGTCCTTCGATTCCCTGCCGGGCATCGGCACCGATCCGCTGGCCAGCCTGCGCGAAGCAGCCAAGCAGCCGGCCCTGAAAGGCAACCGCGCCACGCGCCTTGAGGCCGATGAAGGCGACGGCATCGCCTGGAGCGACAACGGCGCCAAGGTTGCCGTCATGCTGCGCACGGTGGACAATAAAGACCGCTGGCTGGCCGGCATCGACCTGGAAGGCGCCAAGCTGAAGTCCCTGCACCGCCTGACCGACAACGCCTGGATCAACTACAGCTACAACGACTTTGGCTGGCTGCCCGACAACAGCACGCTGTGGTTCATGTCCGAAGAAACCGGCTACGCCCACCTGTACACCCTGGGCGCCGATGGCAAGCAGCGCGCCCTGACCAGCGGCAAATGGGAAGCCTCAAACGTGAAATGGAACGCCGACGGCACGCTGGCCTACATGCTGTGCAACCGCCGCACGCCAGGCGAGTACGAGGTGTGCTCCGCTTCGGCCCGGGACGCCACTGTGCGCGAGGTAACCCAGCTCAATGGCGGCGTCGAACAATTCAATCTGTCGCCCGACCAGCGCAAGCTGCTGGTGCATTACTCGTCCGCCTACGTGCCTTCGCAACTGGCCACCGTGCCCGCTGCCGGCGGCGCCGCAACCAGGCTGACCGATACCCGCAGCGCCGAATACAAGGCACGCGAATGGATCCAGCCGCAGATGGTCGCCGTGCCGTCGACCCACGGCGCAGGCCAGCCAATCTGGTCCAAGCTGTATCGTCCGGCCACGCTGGAACCGGGCAAGAAGTACCCGATCGTGATGTTCGTGCATGGCGCAGGCTACCTGCAGAACACCCATAACCGCTTCCCGAACTACTTCCGCGAACAGATGTTCCACAACCTGCTGGTTGAGAAAGGCTACATCGTGCTGGACATGGATTACCGCGCATCCAAAGGCTATGGACGCGATTGGCGCACCGCGATCTACCGCCAGATGGGACATCCGGAATTGGACGACTACGTGGACGGCGCCAAATGGCTGGCGGCAAATCACCAGGGCGATATCGACAAGGTCGGCATCTACGGCGGCAGCTACGGCGGCTTCATGACCTTCATGGCACTGCTGCGCGAGCCGGACCTGTTCAAGGCAGGCGCCGCGCTGCGCCCGGTGACCGACTGGACCACCTACAACCACGGCTACACCGCCAACATCCTGAACACGCCTGACATCGATCCGGAGGCTTACCGCAAATCGTCGCCGATCGAATATGCGGACAAGCTGAAGGGCCACCTGCTGATCGCCCACGGCATGGTGGACGACAACGTGTTCTTCCAGGATTCGGTGCGCATGGCGCAGCGCTTCATCGAACTGAAAAAGGACAACTGGGAACTGGCGGCGTATCCGATGGAACGCCACGCCTACGTCCAGCCTGAGAGCTGGTACGACCAGTACCGCCGCATCTACCAGCTGTTCGAGCGCACGCTCAAATAAGTAAGCAGATGTAAGCCCGCTCACACAGCGGGCTTACCCATCTTACAACTTGCAACAAATACAAAGTTTACTTAAAGTTAATTAGCCTTGATCATCCTGTCCGGCCTGCGCTGATGCAGGCCTTACCACGTAAGGACCAAATGATGATCAAGCATATCTCGGCGGCTGCCCTGGCACTGTTCGCCTTTCCTGCCTTCGCCCAGGAAATTGCCGCACCGGCAGCGACAGCGTCGCCAAACGCCTACTATTTCGGCCTCGACGCCGGCCGCACGCACGACGACTTCGACAAGGACGGCAGCAGCCTGGGCATCTTCGCCGGCTACCAGGTCAACCGTTACCTGTCGGTCGAGGCCGGGTACCGCCGCATGCTCGATCGCGTCAACACCTTCGCTTTCCAGCATCCCGCCGGCTACATGGTCACTGGCGAAACCCACATGCGAATGGACCAGCGCAGCCTGTCGGCCCTCGGCAGTTGGCCACTGACGGACAAGGTCAACCTGTTGGGGCGCGTCGGCTATAACGAAGTGGTCTCCCGCTACAAATGGGACAACTATCGGCAGAAAGGATTGCTGCTTGGGGCCGGCGTGTCGTACAAGCTGGCGCCCAATATCGACGCACGGCTGGAGTTCCAGCGCGCCAGCGACGAAACGCGCAACGTGTCGGCCGGCATCGCCTACAAATTCTAAGGTTTCGCCACGCTGCTTGGCAGCGTCTGGAAATCGTCTGTCTGATACAGCGATTGCCAGGCTGCCAGCAGCGCCGGCGGCGGCGTGACCAGCTTGCGTGCCGTCAGGTCCAGCCAGCCGCCCGAGCTGTTGATCCGGGCGGACAGCTTGCCATCGCTGCGATAGACATCGCTGCGCAGCATCCAGCGGCTGCCATCCTGCGACATGCCGGCCAGCGCCAGCGTCACGGTGATGGTATCCATCAGCAGCACTTCCTTGAAATAAGCGATATCGTCCTTCATCACGACAGGACCGATGTTCAGGCGCTTGAATTCCGCCATCGGGAATCCATTCTCGCCCAGGAACATCATGCGGATATCGCCCGCCTTGTTCAGGTAAGCCGTGTTGGCCATATGGCTGTTGAAATCCATATCGCCCCAGCCGGCCAGCATTTTGCGCTCAAACATTACTACACCCCTTTTACCCGGCTGCGAGGAAGTCCAGCAAAGTCAGGGCCACGATCTTGGTTGCCTTGCGCAGGTCTTCCAGCAGCAATTTTTCATCCGCCTTCTTGGCATTCGATTCGGGCACGCTACGCGGCCCAGCGCCATATAGTACTGCGGGAATGCCTTGTTCGCCGTACAGCCGCGCATCGGCGTACAGCGGAGTGCCTACGGCCGGAATGTCCTCGCCCAGCACAGCGCGCGCATTCTTCTGCAGGTTGGCCACCAGCTTTTCGCCCGCAGGCAGCGGACGCAGGGCATGCGACAGCAGCAGGCGCTTGATTTCGATGCGGATACCGGGTTCGCCCCGCACTGCCTCTTCAATCAGCTTGCGCACTTGCGCCTCGACCGCCACCGGATCCTCCTCCGGAACCATGCGGCGGTCCATCTTCATCACGACCTTGCCCGGCACCACGTTGGTGTTGGTGCCACCGTCGATACGCCCCACCAGCATGGTCGGCGAATCGATGCCCGGCACCTTGGACTTGATCTTTTTCAGCTCCGGCAGCTGGCCGTAGATCGCATTCAGGATTTTGCTTGCCGCCTGCAGCGCATCGTGGCCGGTTTCCGGCATGGCGCCGTGGCCGGACTTGCCGTGCACCGTGATTTCAAGCTGCAGGCAGGCATTGTGCGCAGTGACGATGTTATAGCTGAAGCCGGCCGCGATTACGTAATCGGGCTTGGTCAGCTTTTCGCGCAACAGGAAGCCGGGGCCCAGCAGGCCGCCGAATTCCTCGTCATACGTGAAATGCAGTTCGACGCCGCCTTTGAGCCTGACGCCCAGCGCTTCCAGCGCGCGTACGGCGAAGATGTAGGTAGCGAAGTCGCATTTCGACACTGCGGCAGCGCGGCCGTAGATGTAGCCGTTGTCGATCACCCCGCCGTAGGGTGGATAAGTCCAGCCTTCGCCCGGCGGCACCACGTCGCCGTGCGCATTCAGCGCCAGCGTCGGACCACCCGCCTCGTAGGGGCGGCGGATGATCAAGTTGGTGATCGACTCCATGCCGTAGTCGCGGACTTCCTGCTCGGGAACGACGTGCTTCTCGGCGTTCCAGCCGTAAGCCTTCACCAGCTCCGCCACGGTTTCCGCGTGCGGTGCGTTGTTGCCGGGCGGCGTATCGGTCGGCACGCGCAGCACCTGCTGCATGAAGGCCACTTCCTCATCGAAGTGGTCGTCGATCCATTGGGTCAGTTTATCGTTCATCATTTTGCTCCTGCGGCGAACCAGGCGCCCAGTTCGGCGCGCTCCGCATCAGTCATATTGGTCAGGTTACCGATCGGCATATCCTTCTGCTCCACCGCGCGCTTATGGATCTGGGCCGCGCGCTGGTGCACCTGGTCGGCCGTGTCGAACATCACGCCAGCCGGTGCCGTGGCAAAGCCGGGCTGCGTCGGCGTGGCCGAATGGCAGGCCAGGCAGCGCTGGTCGATAATTGCTTTGACTTTCGCAAATTGCGCCGCAGGATCGGCCGCAGGCTTAACGGCTGCCGGCTTGGGCGGCGCAATCGCCACGGCAACCGCCAGCAGCAACGCCACGCCGATGGCCGGATAGCGCCACTCGATGCGGCCTTTGTGGCGCAGGTTGAAAAAGTGGCGAATGAAGACGCCGGCCGCCATGATGAAGCCAAGCACCAGCCACGCATATTTATTCTGGTAAGTCATCGCATAGTGGTTGCTGATCATGATGAACAGCACCGGCAGCGTGAAGTAGTTGTTATGCACGCTGCGCTGCTTGGCCTTGATGCCGTGGATCGGATCGGGCAGGCTTCCCGCCTGCATCGCCTGCACCATCTTGCGCTGGCCGGGAATGATCAGCATCGCCACGTTGGCCACCATGATGGTGCCGATCATGGCGCCGATATGGATGAAGGCCGCGCGGCCGCTCAGCAGGTGCGTCAGCGCATAGGCCGCGCCAACCAGCAGCAGGAACACAACCAGGCCAAGCCACTTCTCGCTCTTGCCCAGCGGAGAGCGGCACAGCGCGTCGTACACCACCCAGCCAGCGACCAGGAAGCCGACGCCGATGCCGACCGCCTGCAGGCTGGAGAGGTTCGCCACCTGCTTGTCCACCATCATGGCCTGCGCGTTGAAGTAATAAGCGATGGTCAGCAGCGCAATGCCGGACAGCCAGGTGGTGTATGCCTCCCACTTGAACCAGTGCAGCTCCTTCGGCAACTCGGCCGGCGCCACCAGGTATTTTTGCGGGTTATAGAAACCGCCGCCATGCACCGCCCACAATTCGCCGGAAACGCCCTTCTTCGCCAGGTCCGAGCCCGGAGCCGGCGGGCGGATCGAATTATCCAGCCAGACGAAATAGAAGGAGGCGCCGATCCAGGCTATGCCCGTAATGATGTGCAGCCAGCGTACCAGCAGGTTCGCCCATTCCAGGCCATAGGGCAGCAGGTATTCCATGTAAATCCTTGAGTTGAAGAAGTGGCAATCTATCGAAGATACGCGTTTTCGAGCCCCCGCAACATGAAATATGTCGTATATTCAAGATATTCGAATTCATATACGTAAGCAAGATGTCCGGCCTGCCGCAACACCTCGATATTCACCTCATTCGCATCCTCTACCTGCTGCTGGTCGAGAAGAACGTGTCGCGCGTGGCGCTCAAGCTGAACCAGCCGCAGCCCTCCATCTCGGCCTCGCTGCGCAAGTTGCGCGAACTGACCGGCGATCCCCTGCTGGTGCGGGGTGCCCGGGGCATGGTACCGACCCAGCACGGCGAAAGCCTGCTCAAGCCGGCCAAGCGTATCCTGGACGAGACGGAATCGCTGTTCGTGAAAAAGACGCCATTTGTGGCGCAGGAAGAAGCGCGCACCTTTAATATCGCCGCACCGGATTACCTGGACAGCCAGTTCCTGCCGAATGTGGTGGCCATGCTACGCCGCGGCTCGCCGAAGAGCCGCGTGGTGATCCACTCGATCGGCCCCGGCACCGACTACCTGCGGCTGCTCTCCGACGGCGACATGGACCTGGTGATCGCCAACTGGGACGAGCCGCCGCAGCACCTGCACATTTCCAAGCTGTTCGAAGACCCGATCATCTGCGCCATGCACGCCGGCAGCCCCTACGCCAAACGCACCGCCAGCGATGCGATGTCGCTGGACGACTACCTCACCCTGCCCCACGTCGCACCATCGCAGATGGTGCCCGGCTACGGCGGCGTGATCGACTCCTTCCTGGAGCGCCAGGGCATGCGGCGCAACGTTGCAGTCGAATCGGCCTATTTCAGCCTGATCCCCTACATGCTGGCGCAGACCGACCTGGTTCTGACCACCGGCCGCCAGTTCCTGCGCTTCTACGAGAATTCGCTGCCGCTCAAGGTATTCACCCCGCCGGTGAAGTTCCCGCCGATGCGTTTCTACCAGCTCTGGCACGAACGCGTGCACCAGGCGCCGGAACACAAATGGCTGCGCGACCAGGTCACCGCCGCGGCAAAGGCACTTTAAATGTCCGGTATATAGCGTTGCTTATAGCGCACGGCGCCTGGCGGGATATGATCGATTGTTCAAGATAGGACAACTGCGATGACCACGACCCTCCCTGAACTGAACTCCTGCGACCTGGCCGCATTCATCGACCACCTGCGCGGCATTTACGAACATTCGCCATGGATTCCTGAACGCGCTGCGGCGCAGCGGCCGTTTGCGACGCTGGCGTCGCTGAAGCAGGCATTGCAAGGCGTTGTCACCGGCGCGACCGAGGCTGAGCAGCTTGGCCTGATCCGCGCCCACCCTGAACTGGCGGGCAAGGCTGCCATCGCCGGCGAGCTGACCGCCGAATCGACCAGCGAACAAGCCAAGTCCGGCTTGAATCTGTGCAGCGCCGAGGAATTCGCTACCTTGCATCAACTGAATGCCGACTACAACGCCAAGTTCGGCTTCCCCTTTATCCTGGCCGTCAAGGGTCCGACTGGCCAAGGCCTGACGCGCGAAACGGTCATCGCCACCTTCGCGCGCCGCCTGAAAAACCAGAAGCCGGACGAAATGGCGGAATGCCTGCGCCAGATCCACCGCATCGCCGAAATCCGCCTGAACGACCTGCTGGGCGTAAAGCTGGAATTCGGCCCGCAAATCATGCAATGGTCGGAAGACCTGGCTCAGTGGAGCGACGACGAAGGCGCCCTCACCTGCGCCTACATGACCAACGCCCACCGCGCCACCGCCGAACAACTGGCTACGTGGATGCGCGAGTCAGGCATGCAGGTTGAGATTGACGCCGTCGGCAACGTCGTTGGCCGCTACCTGTCCGACGCACCGGGGGCAAAGACCATCCTCACCGGCTCGCATTACGACACCGTTCGCAACGGCGGCAAATACGATGGCCGCCTCGGAATCCTGCTGCCGATCGCCATCGTGCACCAGCTTCACGCCAAAGGCGAAAAGCTTCCATTCAATTTTGAGGTGATCGGCTTCGCGGAAGAGGAAGGGGTGCGTTTCCGCAGCACCTTCCTGGGCAGTAATGCCGTCACCGGCAAGTTCGACATGTCACTGCTGAACGCTGTCGATGCGGACGGCATCACGATGCGTGACGCCCTCGCCGGCGCAGGCCACGACGCAGCCGCCATTCCAGCCATCGCGCGCCGCCGCGAGGATATCGCGGCCTATGTTGAAGTCCACATCGAACAAGGCCCCGTACTGCTGGAAAAAGGCCTGCCGGTCGGTGTTGTCACCGCCATCGCCGGCAGTTCGCGCTTCCTGGTCGATCTGCAAGGGGTCGCAAGCCATGCCGGCACCACCCCCATGCACATGCGCAAGGACGCTGCCGCAGCGGCAGCCGAAGTTGTTTTGCTCGTTGAGCAGCGCTGCTCGCAAGGCGAAGCATTGGTCGGCACCGTTGGCCAGCTCCAGGTACCGGGAGGCTCCGTCAACGTGATTCCGGGCGCCTGCAAACTCTCGCTCGACATCCGCGCCGCCGACGACGCAGTGCGCGAGGCTGCAGTACGCGATGTCCTCGACGGCCTGTCAGCGATCTGCGCCCGCCGCAATATCGAATTCAAGGTGGAGAAGATTGTCGAAGCCAACGCCGCGCCATGTGCGCCGTGGCTGATGCAGCAGTTGGGAGACGCAGTACAGCGCAGCGGCCTGCCGCGCTTTGACCTGCTGTCGGGCGCCGGCCACGATGCGATGGCTATCGCCGCGCTGACCGATGTGTGCATGCTGTTCACACGCTGCGGCAATGGCGGCATCAGCCACAATCCGCTGGAGATCATGACGGCCGACGATGCGGAAATCGCTGCGCAGGTGCTGCTCGACTTCCTGCGCAACTTCAAGCCACATTAAGCCTGGCGCCGCAGCGCTGTGAGGATTTCCTCGTTGTGCTGGCCTACACCGGGAATCGCATTCGGCGCCGCCGGCGCCGGCGTCCCGGAGAAACGCGGTGCCGCATTCGCCTGCAATAAACCTCCCGTGGCATAGGTGCCTCGAGCCTGCAGGTGCGGATGCCGCGCCGCTTCCGAAGGCGCCAGCACCGGAGCGAAACAGGCATCCGTGCCTTCCAGCAGCGCGCACCATTCGTCGCGCGTCCTGGTGGCAAACAGTTTGGCCATCGCGGCGCGCTGCAGCGGCCACTGGCCCGCCGCATGCTGGGCTGCAAGTCGCCTGTCGTTGGCCAGGCCGAGCTTTTCCAGCAGCAGCTTATAGAACTTGCCTTCCAGCGCGCCCACGGTGATGTCGCGTCCATCCTTGCAGCGATAAGTGTTGAACCAGTGCGGGCCGTCCAGCACCGACGTGCCGCGCTGTTCGCGCATCAAGCCCGCTGCCGACAGGTCTAGCAGGAGATTCATCATGTGCGCGGAGCCGTCGACGATGGCAGCATCGATCACCTGCCCCTTTCCACCGCCGCGCACATGAAGGATGGCTGATACCAAGCCCAGCGCCAGATACAGCGCACCGCCGCCAAGGTCGCCAACCAAGGTCGGCGGCGTCACCGGCGGCACGTCGCCGGCACCGGCGTAATGCAGGGCACCGGAGAGCGCGATGTAGTTGTTGTCATGCCCTGCCGCCTGCGCCAGCGGGCCTTCCTGTCCCCATCCGGTCATGCGCCCATAGGCAAGGCGCGGATTACGTGCCAGGCACACTTCCGGGCCGAGGCCAAGGCGTTCCATGGCCCCCGGCCGCATGCCCTCGATCAGGCCGTCCGCGTCTTCAATCAGTTGCAGCACGGTGTCGATTGCACCGGGCTCCTTGAGGTCCAGCGCCAGCGAGCGCTTGCCCCGGCGCAGGATGCCGGCGGTCGGGATCTCCGCCGGGCCGGGACGCTCCACCACGATCACATCCGCGCCCAGGTCCGCCAGCAGCATGCCGCAAAACGGTCCCGGGCCGATCCCCGCAATCTCGATAATCCTGACACCGGACAGCACGCCCATTTCAACGCTCCGTGTAATAAGCCGCACCGGCTGCGGCCATCGCCTTCAACTGTGCAGGAGGCGCAAAGCGGTCGCCGTGGGCGGCTGCCAGTCGTTCGCATTGCGCCACGAAGGCAGCCGAGCCGGCATTGTCGATCATGCTCAATGGACCGCCCCGGAAAGGCGGGAAGCCCCAAGCGAGGATAGCACCGACATCCGCATCGCGCGCGGAACGCAGCACGCCTTCGTCCATGCAGCGGGCGGTTTCGACGGCTTGTACCACGGTCAGGCGTTCGACCACGGTTGCCACATCGGGCTGCACCGCCGCGCGCGGGAACAGTTCTGCCAGCCCTGGCCACAACGACTTCTTGCCGCCCTCGGGGTAATCGTAAAAGCCTTTGCCGGCCTTTTTGCCGATGCGGCCCAGCTCCACCATGCGCGCCGCGACTTCGTGGCCGGGACGGGCTCGATACGCGTCGCCCAGGTCGGCGCGCGTCTGGCGGTCGATCTTCCAGATCAGCTCAGACGACACTTCGTCAGTCAACGCCAGTGGACCAACCGGCATGCCAGCCTGCAGGCCGGCGTTTTCGATCAGCGCAGGCGCCACGCCTTCCGCCAGCAGCGCCAGGCCTTCCAGCACATAGGTCGAGAACACGCGGCTGGTATAGAAACCGCGGGAATCGTTGACCACGATTGGCGTCATGCCCAGCGCGCGCACCAGGTCCATCGAACGTGCCAGCGTGGCTTCGGAAGTCTGCTTGCCGACAATGATCTCTACGATGGCCATGCGATCCACCGGCGAGAAGAAATGCAGGCCGATGAAATTGGCCGGCCGCGTACTCGCTTCCGCCAGCCCGGTGATCGGCAAGGTGGACGTATTGGAGGCGAAGATTGCCTCGGCGCCGAGCACCGCCTCAGCGCGGCGCGTTACGTCGGCCTTGATGCCGCGATCCTCGAACACCGCCTCCACCACCAGCTCCGCGCCAGCCAGCAGCGAAAAATCGGTCGTCGGAGTAATGCGTGCCAGCAGCGCTTCCGCCTTCTCGGCGGAGACCTGGCCGCGCTGCTGCTGTTTGACGAGCAGCCCCGCCGAATACGCTTTGCCTTTCTCGGCTGCCTCCTGCGCTGTATCGACCAGCACCACCTCGATGCCGGCCTTGGCGGCGACATAAGCAATGCCGGCCCCCATCATGCCCGCGCCCAGCACGCCGATCTTGCTGTACTTCTGCTGTGGCACATCCTTCGGGCGCGAAGCGAGCTTGTTCGCCTCGTTCATGCTGAAGAACAGCGTGCGGATCATGTTCTTCGCTTCCGGCGACAGCACGGTCTGCACGAAGTAGCGTGCTTCCGTCATCAAGCCGGTATCGAGGTCCGTAATCAGGCCTTCGTACACACAGGACAGGATGTTTCTCGGCGCTGGATAGTTACCGTAGGTCTTGGCGCGCAGCATGGCGTTGGCAGCCATGAATACCTGCTGCACCGCCGGCGAAGACACCGCGCCGCCAGGGATCTTGAAACCCTTGGCGTCCCATGGCTGCTGCACGCCGCCGGCAGCGATTGCGCTGTCCAACCAAGCGCGTGCCGCCGCCACCTCGGTGCCGGCCGGGACGACTTCATTCAGGATGCCCAACTCGCGCGCTGCGCCGGCGGTCAGGCGCTTGCCTTCCAACAGCAGCGGCAACGACTTCTGGATGCCGACCAGGCGCGGCAAGCGCTGCGTTCCGCCGCCGCCCGGCAACAGGCCAAGCGTGACTTCCGGCAGGCCGAAACGGGCCTTCGGATTATCGGCCGCCACGCGGTAATGGCCGCACAGCGCCACTTCCAGGCCGCCGCCGAGCGTCGTGCCAGGCAAGGCCATGGCGACCGGCTTGCCGCAGGTTTCCAATTTCCGCAGCGCGCGATCCAGGCGCACTACGCGCTCGAACAACGCATCGGCAGTCTTGGCGGACAGCAGCCAATCGAGATCGCCGCCCGCGATGAAATCAGGCTTGGACGACGTCATCAGCACGCCCTTCACGGCGGCATCAGCTACCGCGCGATCAATCAACTCGCACAGCGCGCCGCAGCTCTCCTCATTCAGCACATTCTGGCTGCGCCCCGGCATATTCCAGCTCAGTGTCGCGATGCCGTGGGAATCCAGGCTGTAGTCAATCATTGTCTGTCTCCCTTAAATGCGCTCGATAATGGTTGCAGTGCCCATGCCCGCGCCAACGCACAGCGTGGCCAGGCCGGTTTGCAGGTCGCGGCGTTCCAGCTCGTCCAGCAGGATGCCGAGGATCATGGCGCCGGTCGCGCCCAGCGGGTGCCCCATGGCGATGGCGCCGCCATTCACGTTCATCTTTTCGTGCGGTACGTTCATCACTTCCATGAAGCGCAGCACCACGGAAGCAAAAGCCTCGTTCAGCTCATAAAGGTCGATGTCGGTGGCCTTCATTCCTGCACGCTTCAACGCCTTTTCCGCTGCGTAGCTTGGACCGGTCAGCATGATGGACGGTTCGCTGCCGATGGAAGCGAAAGAACGGATGCGCGCACGCGGCTTGAGGCCTGCGCGCTCGCCTGCTTCACGGGTGCCAATCAGCACCGCTGCCGCACCGTCCACGATGCCGGAACTGTTGCCGGCGTGGTGCACGTGCTGCATCTGCTCGATCTGCGGATAGCGTTGCGTGATGACCGAATCAAAGCCGAAGTTCGCGCCCATGTCGGCGAACGAGGCCTTCAGCACACCCAGCGATTCAACCGTAGTCTCGGGACGCACCAATTCGTCGCGAGCCAGCATGGTCAGGCCATTGCGGTCCACCACCGGGACGACCGAGCGCGAAAAACGGCCTTCCTGCCACGCGCGGTGGGCGCGCTGCTGCGACTCGACGGCATAGGCGTCGACATCGCGGCGGCTATAGCCCCAGATCGTCGCAATCGCATCGGCCGAAATCCCTTGCGGAACAAAGTAGGAATCGAAGGCGCTTTGCGGATCGACCGGCCAGGCGCCGCCCGAGGAACCCATCGGCACGCGCGACATTGCTTCCACGCCGCCCCCGACCACCATGTCGGACTGCCCGGACATCACCTGCGCCGCAGCCATATTGCAAGCCTCCAGCCCGGATGCGCAGAAGCGGTTGATCTGCACGCCAGCAACCGATTCCGCGTAGCCGGAAGCCAGGGCAGCCACACGGCCAATGCAGGCGCCCTGCTCGCCGACCGGCTCCACGCAGCCCAGCACCACGTCGTCGATGATCGCGCTGTCGAAGTTGTTGCGGCTGACCAGCGCACGCAGCGCGGTCTCCGCCAGGCGCAGCGGCGTTACGCCGTGCAGCGAACCATCCTTCTTGCCTTTGCCGCGCGGCGTGCGCACGGCGTCAAAGATATAAGCTTCCAAGCTGGTCTCCTTACAGCGTGCGGCTGATCAGTTCTTTCATGATTTCGTTGGTGCCGCCGTATACGCGCTGCACGCGCGCGTCGGCCCAGGCGCGGGTAATCGGGTATTCCCACATATAACCATAACCACCGTGCAGCTGCACGCACTTGTCCAGCACGCGGAACTGCATCTCGGTGGTCCAGTACTTCGCCATGGACGCCGTCGCGGCATCCAGCTTGTCTTCGATCAGCAGCTCCATGCAGCGGTCAACGAACACCCGGCACATTTGCACCTCGGTCTTGATCTCAGCCAGCGTGTGCGCAATGGTCTGGAATTCGGCGATCGGACGCTTGAAAGCCTTCCGGTCACGCGTGTATTGCACCGTCCATTCCAGGCCCGATTCGGCGGCTTGCACAGCCATGATGGCGATCTGCATGCGTTCCCACGGCAGTTCCTGCATAAGGTACTTGAAGCCTGCGCCCTCTTCGCCCAGCAGGTTCTTTGCCGGCACACGCACATTCTCGAAGAACAGCTCGGAAGTGTCCTGCGCCTTCATGCCGGCCTTCTTCAGGCGCTTGCCTTTGCTGAAGCCTTCCATCGAAGTGTCGACCACGAACAGGCTGATGCCCTTGGCGCCAGCCGTAGGATCGGTCTTGGCGACCACGATCACGACGTCGGCGTTCCAGCCGTTGGTGATGAAGGTCTTGGAGCCGTTCATGATGTAATGGTCGCCGTCGCGGATGGCGGTGGTGGCTACGCCTTGCAGGTCGGAGCCGGTACCCGGTTCGGTCATCGCAATCGCGCCGATCATTTCGCCGGTGGCCAGCTTGGGGATGTAGTGCGACTTCAGGTACTCGCTGCCGTAGTGCAGGATGTAAGGCGCCACGATTTCCGAATGCAGCATGAAGCCCGGCCCGGAAGCGCCGACGCGCGCCTGTTCTTCGATCAGCACCATGCTGTAGCGGCGGTCCACGCCCACCCCGCCGTACTGCTCCGGCATCGTGGGGCACAGGAAGCCCGCGGCGCCGGCCTTCAGCCAGGCGTCGCGGTCCACATAGCCCTGTTCTTCCCAGCGCTCGTGGTGCGGGGCGATCTCGGTTTCCATGAAGCGGCGCGCGGATTCGCGCAGCATATCGTGTTCTTCGTTGAATAAGGTGCGAGGGATCATCAGGCAAGGTCTCCGTTGATGTTATAGGTCAGTTGACCGAAATAGTATCGGTCAGTTGACCTATTTGTCAATCGACGGGATAATTCGGGTCTTATGAAGAAAAAGTCAGACACGCCCCTGCAGGCAAAGGAATCCAACACCACCACCAAAGGGTTTGAGCGCGCCAGCGCCATCCTGGAGGCAGCGCGGTTGTTGCTGGCGCACGACGGTTATGCGGCGCTGGCCATGCGCAGCGTCGCGCAGCAGGTGGGGGTGAGCCTGTCGACTGTGCAGCATTACTATCCCAGCCGGGATGCCTTGATCGAGGCCTTGCTTGAGCAGACTTTCGCCCGCTACCAGGCCGGTATCGACGAACGCGTCGCAGCCGCCGGCACTGGCCCGCGCGTGGAATTGTTTGAATCGATCATTGATTACTTCCTGGCCGATCTGCGCGACCAGGTGTCGAGCGGTTTGTTCTTCGAAATCGCCGCCCTGGCCAACCGTCATCCAGTTGCCACCAAGCTGTTCGACACGATGATGACCCGCGCCCGTAGGACGCTGCGCAACCTGATCCACGAGATCGATCCAGCCCTGTCCATGCAGCAATGCGAAATCCGCGGCACGCTGATCGTGGCGCAGATGTTGGGCACCATGCTGTTCATCTCAGAAACCCGCCCACAGCACAAGGAACTGGAAGACCTGGCCCATGAAGCCACAGTCGCCATCACCCGTATCGCCTTCGGCAGGTAACGAATCAGTCCGGCCAGTCCTGAATCTCCAGATCGGCGCTCAGCATTGCGAACGACTTGTCGCGTGTGACCAGGATTGCTCCTATGGCAAAGGCATGGGCCGCTATTAACATATCCATTCGTGCCAATGGATGGCCATTGCGCTCATATTTGGCCTGCAGATACGCATAAGCCTTCGCCGCGTCCCTGGTCCAGGGCAAGATAGTTGAACGCACCAGAAATGCATTGATGCGAGCAGCGAGGCCGTCAGGATTCCCACATTTCTCAAGGCCGTACCGCAGTTCCGCTTCTGTGATCACCGAAACGAAAGCTGAGCTCAACGGCAACTGCGCCAGTTGGGTAATTACGCCAGGCTTATCGCCTCTGATCGCGTGACTTGCGATATTGGTGTCGAGCAGGTGCGGTCTCATGAATTTTCATCGAATGGATCGCGCTGCCCTTCTTGCGCTCCGCGCTCAATTCCGCTCATGAAGTCTGCTGGCACAACTGTGGTTTCGTAAAGTTCGAACAGCCCGTCCCAAGTATTCGGCCGGGGGGAAAGAATCACATCGCCTGTCACCGGGTCGCGGCGAATGAACACTTCTGTTCCTTCGAAGCGATAATCCTTGGGCAGCCGAACTGCTTGGCTGCGCCCGGTAAAGAAGAGTTTTGCGGTATCTGCCATAACTTCACTATATGCGGGCACCGATACATATCAAGGTAGATACCGCCGCACTGTTGAAGTAACTCAAGCGGTACCGGCGTGCTCCAGCATGGCGTGCAGCAGCACGTTGCAGCCTGCCTCCAGGTGCTCCTTCTTGGCGTCTTCGATTTCGTTGTGGCTGATGCCATCCTTGCAGGGAACGAAAATCATCCCGGCGGGAGCGACACGGGCCGCATAGATCGCGTCGTGGCCCGCACCGGAAACGACGTCCATGGTGGAATAGCCTAGTTTCTCGGTCGCCTTGCGGACAGCGCCAACGCAGTCTGGATGGAACGGGCATGGCGGATAGTACGATACGCGCTCAATCTTGACCGGCAGGCCCGTCTCGGCAGAAGTCTTGTCGATGAAGGCCAGCATGTCCTCGTGCATCTTGTTCAGCAGTTCGTCGTTCACATTGCGCAGGTCGATGCTGAATTTGACCTGGCCGGGAATCACGTTGCGGCTGTTGGGGAAGACCTGCATCATGCCGACCGTGCCGCGGCCATAAGGCGGGTAGCGGTTGGCGATGGCGACCACTTCGGGAATGATCTGGGCCGCCACCTGCATCGCGTCTTTGCGCAGGTGCATCGGGGTCGGGCCGGCGTGGGCTTCCATCCCGGTCACGGTGCAGTCGTACCACGAAAGCCCCATAACGGCGGGCACTACGCCGATGACTTTATCAGCATCCTCCAGCACGGGACCCTGCTCGATGTGCGTCTCGAAGTAGGCGCCGATAGGATGCTGGCCGGGTACCTGATCGCCTTTGTAGCCGATGCGCTCCAGTTCCTCGCCTACCGTCTTGCCTTCGGTATCCTTGGCAGCGTAGGCGTGCTCCAGCGTGAATGCGCCGCAGAATACTCCGGAGCCCATCATCACGGGCACAAAGCGCGAGCCTTCCTCATTGGTCCAGAACGCAACCTCGATCGGTGCGCGCGTCTTGATGCCCTTGTCGTTCAGGGTGCGGACGACTTCCAGCCCCGCCAGCACGCCGTAGTTGCCATCGAACTTGCCGCCCGTAGGCTGCGTGTCGATATGGCTGCCGGTCATGATTGGCGGCAGCGTGTTGTCTTCGCCATCGCGGCGCATGAAGACGTTGCCGATCTGGTCAACCGTGATCGACAGGCCGGCGTCGCGCGCCCAGCTTGTGACAAGGTCGCGGCCCTGCTTGTCGAGATCCGTCAGCGTCAGGCGTTTGACGCCGCCTTTCGGGGTGGCGCCGATTTTGGCCAGCTCCATCAGCGAATCCCACAGGCGGTCGCTATTGATACGTAGATCGCTCATGATGCACTCCTTAGCGCGCCGTCACTGGCGCAAACGCAGGACGGTCGACGTGGCGCCCGGCGCCTTCGACTGCCCGCAAATCTCCATGATGGAACACGACCTTGCCGGCCGCCACCGTGGTGCTCGGAATTCCTTTGACCGTCCGTCCCTCGAAGACATTGAAACCGCCTTTTGCGAACTGGGTCTTGGCCGAAATCGTACGGCTGCCTTCCGGATCCCACACCACGATATCTGCATCCGATCCCGCCGCAATCACACCTTTGCGCGGGTAGATATTGAAGATCTGCGCGGCATTGGCGGAAGTCACGCGCACGAATTCGGATGGTGTCAGCTTGCCGCTGTTGACGCCCTCGTCCCAGATTACGGCCATGCGGTCTTCTACGCCGCCGCAGCCGTTCGGGATCTTGGTGAAGTCGTTGCGGCCTGCCGCTTTCTGCTCGGCGCAGAAGGTGCAGTGATCGGTAGCGGTGGTGTGCAGGTTGCCGCCTTGCAGGCCTTGCCAGAGCGCCTTCTGGTGCTCGCGGCTGCGGAACGGCGGGCTCATGACGTGGCCTGCAGCGAACTCGAAATCCGGATGGTCATACACGCTGTCGTCCACGATCAGGTGGCCGGCAAGTGCTTCGCCATACACACGCTGGCCGGCGGCACGGGCGCGCGTAATCGCATCCAACGATTCCTTGCACGACACGTGCACGATGTACAACGGCGTGTTCAGCACGTTGGCGATTGCGATAGCACGGTTGGCCGCTTCCGCCTCCACGGCGGGAGGGCGCGACAGGGGGTGTGCCCGCGGGCCGGTAATCCCCTGGCGCAGAAGATCCTGCTGCAACTGGTAAACCAGTTCGCCGTTCTCGGCATGCACGGTCGGTATCGCACCCAGTTCCAGCGCGCGGCGGAAGCTTTTCACCAGCGTTTCATCGTCCGCCATGATGGCGTTCTTGTACGCCATGAAGTGCTTGAAGCTGTTCACGCCGTGGTTGCGCACCAGCGTTCCCATTTCCTCATGCACCTTGTCGGACCACCAGGTGATCGCCACATGGAAAGTATAGTCGCCTGCAGCCTTCTCGGCCCAGCCGCGCCACTGATGGTAAGCCTCGAGCAGCGGTTGCTGGGGATTCGGAATGACGAAGTCGATGATGGTGGTGTTGCCGCCCGCAAGCCCAGCCGCCGTACCGGTGAAGAAGTCGTCCTGCGTGACGGTGCCCATGAAGGGCAAGTTCATGTGCGTGTGCGGGTCGATCCCGCCCGGCATGACGTACTGGCCGCCGGCATCGACGATTTCGGCGCCGGCCGGCGCGGCCAATGCCGGGCCCACTGCGACGATCTTGTCGCCTTCACACAGTACATCGGCGCGGAAAGCACGGTCCGCGTTCACTACAGTCCCGCCACGAATCAAAGTCGCCATTTACGCTTTCTCCGGAATGGGTGGTGGCACGGCCTTGGCCGCCCTGCCCTTCATCAAGATGCCGTACACCAGCGCCGCAATCGCGATGCCGACGAACCACGCATAGGTATAAATCAGCTTGAAACCCTCGCCGACGTCGCCGAACGATGCCGGGAAGGCTGCGTTCAGGAAGCCCGGCACATTCGGCGCAACGCCGAACGCAAAGGCCAGCAGCGCGGCGGAATTCCAGCCGTTGGTGTAGCTGTATTCGCCGTTGTCGACATACAGCGCGCCGACGTTCAGCTCTGTCTTGCGAATCAGGTAGTAGTCGACAATGAGCACACCTGCGATTGGCCCCAGCAACGCCGAATAGCCGATCAGCCAGGTGAAGATATAGCCCTGCGTGGTTTCCAGCAGCTTCCACGGCATCATCGCCAGCGCAATGCCGGCCGTGATATAGCCGCCGGTGCGGTAGGAGATATGCTTTGGCGCCAGCGCGGAAAAGTCATACGCCGGGCCGACCAGGTTGGCCGCCAGGTTGACCGAAATCGTGTCGATCAACAGGATCACCAGCGCCACCAGCACCGCCACGCCCGTCATGCGGCTGGCCAGGTCGACCGGATCCCAGATCGCCTTGCCGTACAGGACGACGGTAGCCGAGGTGACGATCACCGCCAGCGCCGCCAACAGGCCCATAGGCACCGGCAGGCCGACCGACTGGCCCAGCACCTGGTCGCGCTGCGTCTTCGCGAAGCGGGTGAAATCCGGGATATTCAAGGCCAGCGTGGCCCAGAAGCCGATCATTGCCGTCAGCGAAGGCCAGAACGTCGGCCAGAACTGGCCGGCTTTCTTGCCGCCTTCAACGAATTGCGATGGCTGCTCCAGCAAGGTGCCGAAACCGCCGGCCTTCTGGTACACCCAGCCAAGCAGCACAAAGCAGATGATGATCTTCAGCGGTGCCGTATAGGTCTCCAGCTTGCGGATCGCATCCATGCCGTGCACGATGTACCAGAACTGGATCGCCCAGAATCCAATGAAGCAAAGCAGCTGCGCGCCGTTGATGCCAAGACCGCCGATCCTGGCGCCGCCAATCTCGCCCCCCATCATCACGCCCAGCAGCGTATAAATCATCTGCCCGCCGAACCAGGTCTGGATGCCGTACCAGCCGCAGGCCACGATGGCCCGCATCAACGCAGGCAGCCGCGCGCCGGAGGTGCCAAACGAGGCGCGCGCCAGTACCGCATACGGAATGCCGTATTTGGTTCCGGCGTGCCCGATCAGCAGCATCGGCAACAGTACAATGGTATTGGCCAGGAAGACGGTGAGGACAGCCTGTCCCGCCGACATGCCGCCTTCAATCAGGCTGGCAGCCAGCGTGTAGGCGGGGATGCACATGACCATCCCAACCCAGAGTGCAGCGAAGTGATACCAGCGCCAGGTGCGCTGCGATTCATTGGTCGGGGCCAGGTCTTCGTTCCACAGCTGGGAGTTGTCGCTCATGCAGTCTCCTTGATTTCGGCCCGCGGGTTGCGCGGGTCCTGGGTCCAGTTCATGTAAGGCTTGCCCGTTGGGACTGCGACCATCGTAATACAACCTTGCACCGGACAGGTGATTTCGCACAGGTTGCAGCCGACGCATTCCTCGTCGTTGACCTTGTACGTCCGCGTGCCGGTTGCCTCGTCGATCAACTGGAAGATGGACTGGTGCGACGTATCCTCGCAGGCCACGTAGCAGCGGCCGCACTTGATACAGTCGTCCTGGTTGATATGGGCGATGGACTTGTAGTTCATGTCCAGGAACTTCCAGTCCGTGGTGTTCGGCACCGCCTTGCCCATGAAGTCGTCCAGCGTCTTGTAGCCTTTGGAATCCATCCAGCGTTCCAGGCCATCCTTCATTTCCTGCACGATGCGGAAGCCGTGCAGCATCGCTGCGGTGCAGACCTGCACGCAACCCGCGCCCAGGGCAATGAATTCAGCCGCGTCCTTCCAGTTTCCGATGCCGCCGATGCCGGAAATCGGCAGGCCGCGCGTCTCGGGATCGCGGGCAATCTCGGCCACCATGTTCAGCGCAATCGGCTTGACGGCCGGACCGCAATAGCCGCCGTGGGTGCTGGCGCCGCCCACATTCGGGAAAGCGACCATCTTGTCCAGGTCCAGCGAGGTAATGGAGTTGATCGTGTTGATCAGCGAGACCGCATCGGCGCCGCCAGTCTTGGCCGCGCGCGCCGGACGGCGAATGTCGGTGATGTTCGGCGTCAGCTTCACGATCACCGGCAGCCTGGTGTGCTTCTTGCACCACGCCGTCACCTGCTCCACGTATTCCGGCACCTGGCCGACAGCGGAACCCATGCCGCGTTCCGGCATGCCGTGCGGGCAGCCGAAATTCAGCTCGATGCCGTCGGCGCCGGTGGCTTCGACTTTCGGCAGGATCGCGGCCCAGTAATGCTCCTCGCAAGGCAGCATCAGCGACACCACGATGGCACGGTCCGGCCAGGCCTTCTTCACTTCCGTGATTTCCCGCAGGTTCAGTTCCAGCGAGCGGTCGGTGATCAGCTCGATATTGTTGAAGCCAAGGACCTCGCGATTCTTGCCATAGATGGCGGAGTAGCGCGAAGACACGTTCACGGCAGGCGGATCTTCGCCCAGCGTTTTCCAGACCACGCCGCCCCAACCTGCTTCAAAGGCGCGGATCACGTTGTATGCCTTGTCGGTCGGCGGTGCGGAGGCGAGCCAGAAAGGATTCGGCGCCTTGATGCCGCAGAAATTGACGCTCAGGTCGGCCATTATGCTGCCCCCTTCTTCGATTGGATGTCTGAATGGATCGCCATGGCGGCGCGCTTGCCGTGCTCCACCGCCTGCACGGTAAGGTCCTGGCCCAGCGACACGCAGTCGCCGCCGGCATAGATACCCGGCAGGATCGTGCGGAAGCTGTCGTCCACGTGGATCTTGTCGCCATCGCGTTTCAACATGGCTGCCAGCGGGTCGGCCAGCGCGGACGAATCCATCGCCTGGCCAATCGCCTTGAAGATCGCATCGGCAGGCAGTTCAAACGTCAGGCCGGTGCCGATCATGCGCGAGCCTTCCATCGCTGTGCGCTCAAAGCGCATCCCCCGCACGCGGCCCGCTTCATCCAGCAGCACCTGCTGCGGCTGCGCCCAGGTCTGCATGCGCACCTGGTTGGCCTTGGCGATATCCTGCTCGTGGTGGGTGGCGCTCATGGCGTCGAAGCCGCGCCGATAGACCATCGTCACTTCTTCCGCGCCCAGGCGCTGGATCTGCACCGCCATATCGATGGCCGTATTGCCGGCGCCAATCACGATGGCGCGGCGCGGCACCGGCAGCCTGGCCAGGTCGTCCGCCTGGCGCAGTTCGGCAATGTAATCCACCGCTGCCATTAGGCCAGGGGCATCCTCCCCAGTCAATCCCAGCGCACGGCTGGCGCCCAGGCCGAGTCCGAGGAACACCGCATCGTACTGGGCATGGAGTTCTTTAAGGTGCAGGTTGGCGCCCAGCTTCTGCCCGTGGCGTACCTCGATGCCGCCAATCCCCAGCAGGAAGTCGACTTCCTTCTGCGCGAAATTGTCGGTCAGTTTGTATTTCGCAATGCCGTACTCATTCAGGCCGCCGGATTTTTCGTGCGCCTCGAAGATGACGACGTCGTTGCCCAACATGGCCAGGCGGTGTGCACAGGACAGGCCGGCAGGACCGGCGCCGACCACGGCAATCTTCTTGCCGGTCGACGGCGCGCGCTTGAAGGGGTGGCCATCCAGCGTGGCGTTATCGAGCGCAAACCGCTGCAGCAGGCCAATCTTGACGGGCTGCCCCTCCGCATCGTGATTGCGCACGCATGCGTCCTCGCACAGGATTTCGGTCGGGCAGACGCGCGAGCAGCTTCCGCCAAGGATGTTCTGCTGCAGGATCGTGACCGCGGCGCCGTTCACGTTCTTGTCGTGGATGTTGCGGATGAAGCTCGCCACATCGATGCTGGTCGGACAGATGCGCGTACACGGCGCGTCATAGCAATACAGGCAGCGCGCGCTTTCAATCGCAGCCTGGCGCGCGTTCAGGGGCGGCGCCAGGTCGGTGAAATGACCGGCCAGCTCTTCGTTCGTGGCTTTAGGCTGCGGTATGTATTTGAGTGACTCGATCATTGGTTCCATCCTCACTTCATCTGTGGGAAAGCAAACTGTGCGCCAGCACTTGCGGTATTTGGCCAGCGCTCCATCACGGCCTTGTGGCGGGTGTAGAAACGCACGCCCTCCGGACCATAGGCATGGTGGTCGCCAAACAGGCTACGCTTCCACCCGCCGAAACTGTTGAATGCCATCGGCACCGGCAGCGGTACGTTGACGCCCACCATGCCGACCTGGATCTGGCGCACAAATTCGCGCGCTACGCCGCCGTCGCGCGTGAAGACTGCGACGCCGTTGCCATATTCATTCTTGTTGATCAGCTCTACCGCCGACGCCACGTCGGGCAGGCGCACCATGCACAGCACGGGGCCGAAGATCTCTTCCTTGTAAATGGTCATGTCGGGCGTGACATGGTCGAACAGCGTGCCGCCGATGAAGAAACCGTTCGGGCGGTCGGCAACCTGGTAATTGCGGCCATCGACCACCAGGGTCGCCCCTTGCTCCACGCCCTCGCCGATCAGGCGCTCGATGCGCTGCTTGGCGGCAGACGTTACGACAGGCCCCATTTCGGCTTCCGACGCCATGCCATCGCGCACTTTCAGTGCAGCGGTGCGCTCTTTCAGTGCGCCCAGCAGCTTGTCGGCTGCATCGCCGACGGCAGCAACCACCGAGATTGCCATGCAGCGTTCCCCCGCCGAACCGAAGGCAGCGCCCATCAGCGCATCTACCGCCATATCCATGTCGGCGTCCGGCATCACCACCATGTGGTTTTTGGCGCCACCCAAAGCCTGCACGCGCTTGCCGTGCTGCGAACCGCGTGAATAGATATACTCAGCAATCGGCGTCGAGCCCACGAAGCTCACCGCCTGGATCGCAGGATGGTCGAGCAGCGCATCGACTGCCACCTTATCGCCCTGCACGACATTGAACACGCCATCCGGCAAGCCGGCTTCCTTCAGCAAGCGAGCATGCAGCAGCGATGGCGAAGGATCGCGCTCCGATGGCTTGAGGATGAAGGTGTTGCCGCAAGCGATAGCGATCGGGAACATCCACATCGGCACCATCACCGGGAAATTGAACGGCGTGATGCCCGCCACCACGCCCAGCGGCATGCGCATTGACCAGGCGTCGATGCCGCGCGCAATCTGGTCCGTATACTCGCCCTTCATCATCTGCGGGATGCCGACCGCGAATTCCACCATCTCGATACCACGCGCCACTTCGCCCTTGGCGTCCGCGAAGGTCTTGCCGTGTTCGCGGGTCAGCATGGCGGCGAATTCCTCGGTGTGCTGGTGGCACAGCTCGAGATACTTGAACAGCACGCGCGCACGCGTCAGCGGCGGCGTGTTGGACCAGGCCGGGAAAGCCGCTTCCGCAGCCCGGACAGCGGCGTCGACTTCCTCGGCCGTGCCCAGCGCCACGCGCGCCACCGGTTCGCCGAGCGCAGGGTTGAAAACGTCGCCATAACGCCCGCTGGCCGTATCGACCTTGGCGCCATTGATAAAGTGGGTAATGGTATCGAGATTGCTCATTTCAAGCCCTGAAAATTAAGCCAGCAGCGATTCCGCCGGCACGTAGGTATAACCAAGGTCGTGCGCCACCGCTTCGTAGGTGACGTGGCCCTGGCAGACGTTAAGTCCATTGCGCAGATGAGGGTTGGCCTTCATGGCCTTGGCCCAGCCCTTGTCGGCCAGCGCGACGGCGTGGCCGATGGTGGCGTTGTTCAGCGCAAAGGTGGAGGTACGGGCAACCGCGCCCGGCATATTGGCGACGCAGTAGTGCACTACGCCGTCGACGACAAAGGTCGGCTTCTCGTGCGTGGTGGCATGCGAGGTTTCAAAGCACCCGCCCTGGTCGATGGCCACGTCGACCACCACCGAACCCTGCTTCATGCGCGACACCATATTGCGCGTGACCAGCTTGGGGGCCGCGGCGCCAGGCACCAGCACGCCGCCGATCACCAGGTCGGCATCGGTCACTGCGTCGTCAATGGTGTGGGCGTTGGAGAACATGGTCTGGATGCGGTTGCCGAACACCAGGTCAAGCTGGCGCAGGCGGTCGACGTTCTTGTCCAGCACCGTTACTCGCGCGCCCATGCCGACGGCGATCTGCAGCGCATTGGTGCCGACCACGCCGGCGCCGATAATCGCCACGTTGCCGGGAGCTACGCCCGGCACGCCGCCCAGCAGCAATCCCATGCCGCCTTTGGATTTTTCAAGATGGGCAGCGCCAGCCTGGATCGACATGCGCCCTGCCACTTCGCTCATCGGCGCCAGCAGCGGCAAGCCGCCATTTGGACCGGTGATGGTTTCATACGCTATGCAGACCGCGCCGGATTTCACCAGCGCCCTGGTCTGCTCTGGATCGGGAGCCAGGTGCAGGTAGGTGTAAAGAATCTGGTTCTCGCGCAGCATCGCGCATTCCTGTGGCTGCGGCTCTTTCACTTTGACGATCATTTCGGCCTTGGCGAAGATTTCCTCCGCGGTCGGGATGATCGTGGCGCCGGAGCCCACATACATTTCGTCGGTCAGACCGATTGCAGCGCCCGCGTTGTGTTGCACCAGGACCTGGTGCCCGCGGAGTGTCAGTTCCTTTACGCTGGCCGGGGTAAGGCCAACGCGCGATTCCTGATTCTTGATTTCCTTCGGTACGCCTACCAACATGGTTCGTCTCCTTTGGTTGTTTTACTTAAAACCGGTAAACCAGGGTACGACCCATAGGGTCGGACCCTGTCTGCTCGCCTGCGGTTGGTGTTGGTTATGCGCCTTTGATCTTCGTCGAAAATCAAAGGCCTCGAACCAGAACCCCAGGCTGTCGATCTGACTGGGTCTGACCCTATGGGTCGGACCCAGGTTTACCGGTTTTAATCAAGCGTCTTCAACACCTTTCCGAGCTTCCCGAACAATTCGTCGATGTGCTTCTTCTCAAAGGTGAGTGGCGGCGACAACGCGATAATGTCGCCAGTGGTGCGGATCAACAGCCCATCCGCGAAAGCTTTCTTGAACGCAGTGTAAGCGCGCGTTCCGGGCGCACCTTCACGCGGCGCCAGCTCGATGCCGGCTACCAAGCCAATGGTGCGGATATCGATCACATGCGGCAGGCCTTTCAGCGAGTGCACCGCATCTTCCCAGTACGGCTGGATTTCCTTGGCGTGGTCCAGCAGCTTCTGCTCCTTGAACACTTCCAGCGTGGCCAGCGAGGCGGCGCAAGCGACCGGGTGGCCGGTGTAGGTGTAGCCATGGAACAGCTCAATGCCAGCCGGCGCCTCCATGAAGGTGTCGTGGATGAACTTCTTGCTGAACACGGCGCCCATCGGGATGGTGCCGTTGGTCAGGCCCTTGGCTGTAGTCATCATGTCCGGCTCGACATCGAAGTAATCGGTGGCGAACGGCGTGGTCAGGCGGCCGAAGCCGGTGATCACCTCGTCGAAGATCAGCAGGATGCCGTGCTTGGTGCACAGCTCGCGCAGGCGCTTCAGGTAACCCTTCGGCGGCACCAGCACGCCCGTGGAGCCGGCCACCGGCTCCACGATAACGGCCGCGATAGTGGACGCGTCGTGCAGCGCGACGATGCGTTCCAGTTCATCGGCCAGGTGGGCACCGTATTCCGGTTCGCCGCGCGTGAAGGCGTTCTTCTCGATATTGTGAGTGTGCGGCAGGTGGTCGACGCCGGGCAGCAGCGTGCCGTACGGCTTGCGGTTGCCGGCAATGCCGCCGACCGAGATGCCGCCAAAGCCGACGCCGTGATATGCGCGTTCGCGGCCGATCAGGCGGGTGCGGGAAGCTTCGCCGCGCGCCTTATGGTAGGCCAGCGCGATCTTCAGTGCGGTGTCCACCGCTTCGGAACCGGAGTTCGTATAAAACACGTGGCCGAAGCGATGGTTGGTATATTCCATCAGCTTTTCAGCCAGGTCGAAAGCGGCCGGGTGGCCCATCTGGAAGGTTGGCGCGAAGTCGAGCTGGCCGACCATTTCGCTGACCGCCGCCACGATCTTCGGCTGGCGGTGGCCGCAGGGCACGCACCACAGGCCGGCAGTGCCGTCCAGCACCTGGTTGCCGTCGACGTCCTTGTAGTAGACGCCTTCGGCCGACACCAGCAGGCGCGGATTGGCCTTGAAGTCGCGGTTGTTCGTGAACGGCATCCAGAAGGACGCCAGGGACTGCGGCCGGGCTTCGTTCATTTGCTATCTCCCTCGTTTTTTACGATGCTCAAAAAACTTTACCAGTTGGCAAAATCATGATGCAATAATAGACAGCAAGGTAACTATGGCACATATACACACAAGCGGAAACGCTCCAACCGTACAGGTAGCAAAAACAGTACAGTTTTAGAGGCCCGAATGGACGACAGCGCAACTCCCAACTCCGCATGGCCCGTGCTTTCCATCGAGCGCGCGAAGAAGGGCAGCCTGGTTGAAAAGATCGTGGACGCCATCAGCGCCATGGTGGCCAGCCGCGAGCTGCGCGTCGGCACCAAGATGCCTTCGGTCCGCCAATTCGCGAAGTGTAATGGCATCAGCACCTTTACAGTTGTGGAGGCTTACGACCGCCTGGTGACCCTCGGACTGTTGTCATCACGCCGCGGTTCCGGCTATTTTGTTGCTCGCCACGACGTCCCCGCCCTGCTGCCGCCGGCCGCCATGTTCGCCACACCGGCCGCAGTCGATGCCCTGACGCCCGAACTGTATTCCGGCGCCTCCGAAGCGCTGCCGGTAGGCGCCGGCTGGCTGCCGCCCGAGTGGTACGGCGAAGACACCATCCTCGACGCCGTGCGGCATGCCATGCGCATCCCTGCCAACCGCTTGCGCGGCTACGGCCACCCGCTGGGCTTTCCCGGCCTGCGGCAATACATGGCCTCCACCTTGAGCGACGAACTGTTCGCCGTCGAAGCCGAACAAATCCTGCTGACGCATGGCGCCACGCATGCCTTCGACCTGATCCTGCGCACGCTGACCAAACCGGGCGACACCGTCTTCGTGGAAGATCCGGTGTACAGCAACCTGCTGTCGCTGATCCGCCATCACGGCTGCCACGCTATCGGCATTCCGCGCGACGAACATGGCCTCGACATGGATTTCCTCGCCACGCAGGCGCGCGAGAGCCAGCCCAAGCTGATGTTCGTCAACACCGTTCTGCAAAACCCGCTCGGCACCAGCCTGACGCAGGCGCAGGCGCATCGCCTGCTGGGCTTCGCCGAGCAGTTCGATTTCTGGCTGGTCGAAGACGACATCTACCGCGAGCTCACCGCGCGCGGCGAGGCCTCGCTGGCCGCGATGGACGGCTTGCGGCGCGTAATCCGCGTCGGAAGCTTTTCCAAGACGCTGTCGCCGGTGCTGCGCGTCGGCTCGATCTGCGCTTCCGCTTCGCTGCTGCCGGAACTGGTGCGCGTGAAGATGCTGGCCGGCCTCACCACGTCCGAAGTGAACGAACGCGCGGCCTACCACGCCATCACCGCACGACCCTACAAGCGCATGGTGGAAAGGCTGGTGGCGCAACTGGCGGAAGGCCGCGAGCGCACCATCGAGCTGCTGGCCTTGGCCGGCATGACGCCGATCGCCAGGCCGCGCGGCGGCATGTTTGTCAGCGCCGGCTGGCAGCAGGCGCCGACAGCGGAATGCAACGGCAAACTGCTTGCCGACCAGGCGCTGAAGTCCGGCATCCTGCTCGCGCCGGGCGAGTTTTTCCAGCTGCGGCAACCGGCTTCCATCTGGTTCCGCTTCAACGTCGCTTATTCGGACAGCCCACAACTGCGGAACTTCCTGCAGTCAATGAGGAGGGAGTATGGCATCAGCTAAACTGCGCCGCGTAATCAACCGCGACCGGCTGGAAGCGGACATCGCCGCCGAGGCCGTGCGCGTGTTTGCCGAATCCGGCTACGAAGGCGCATCCGTCGCCACCATCGCGGAAAACGTCGGCCTGTCGAAGCAGAACCTGATGTACTACTTCCCCACCAAGCAGGCGCTCTACCAGCGCGTGCTGGACGACGTGCTCGATGAGTGGCTGGCACGCATGGCCAATATCGCCGAACCCGATGGCGAACCGGCCGAAGTACTGCGCGCCTACATCAAGGCCAAGCTGGATTTCTCACGCGAGCATCCCTGGGGATCGCGTGTCTACGCCATGGAGGTGATCAGCGGTGCTCCCCTGTATGGCGGGCAGATTCGCGAACGCGTGGTGCCCCTGGTGCGCAAGGATATCGAAGTGTTCGAGCGCTGGATTGCCGAAGGCCGCATCGCCCCCATCAACGCCACCCACCTCTTGTTTGCCATCTGGGCCATGACCCAGTCCTACGCCGACTTCGCCGCACAGATGCAGCTGGTGCTTGGCGCCGGGCAGTTGACCGGCACAGATTTCGCCGACGCAGAAGAAACAATCACCAGGCTGGTGATAGCCTCCCTGATGCCGGTGAAGCTTTAGGCTAGTGGCGGTTGCCGTGCCCTTCGCCCCATCAAGATTGTTCGCGCGCAACAGCCAGCAACTCGGAAATCGCCCGGCCATCCTCTGGATAAAGCGCGCCGCCAAAACGCAATGCCAGTTCGACCTTCTCACCACCTGGCAGCAACAGGGCGCTTGCGGTAGCAGCCTGTTTGAAACGCAGCACCTGGCTTTGCACAATGGAGCGTCGCGCCGCTACGCTCAGGATCACGCCGAATTCATCGACGCCCAAGCGCGCCAGGACATCGCCCTCGCGGCATTCCCTGGCCAGCCTCCGGGAGATCTCCACCATCACGTCGCGATGCTGCGGTCGCACCCGCACCACCATCACGCCCACGTGGCCGTTATGCGCAATCGCATCGTCGACGCGCACGCGCAGTTGCTCGTAAAAGGAAGACCGGTTTGGCAGCCCCGTCGCAGGGTCTTGGGTCACTTTGCGCTGCAGCACCTGCGCCCCTTCCTGCGAGGCATGGAACATCAATGCGGCCGTCATGTCGGCAATCGCCTGCCCTATCGGCACTTCGTCCTCATCGAAAGGACGCGGTTCACGCCACGCCAGTTTCAGCACGCCTCCAGCGTGTTCGCCAAACAGCAGCGGCAAGATCGCCATGGACCGCAAACCCACGCGACGGCAGGCTTCGCGGTTAACCCGCTCGTCGATTTCGGAATCGGTGCACGTGGCAGCCTGGCGCGACGTCAGCACAAGGCCCGACAGGCTGCCCTTGATCTGCATGCGCAAGCCAAGCTGGGCTTCCGCGAGACCGTGCGCTGCCCGGTACACGACTTCGCTGCCTTCCACCAGTTCGATCACGGCGCCGTCCGCGCCGGCCAGCTGCATGGCCTTGGCCGCGGCGAGATCCATCACGGCGCCAAAGGCAGGCCCTAGCCGCGCCAGTTCAAGCTGGGCATCGACAATGGCAACCAGCTTCGAAGGGGTAAGATCCAGCCGGTCGCTCATCGCTCTACTCCGGTATCGGTGTGATCTGCACGCTGGCCACGCGCCACTTTCCTTCCTTGCGCACGTAGACGTCAATATAGCGGTAATGGCTGCCGAACGGCTTACCTTCATAGCTGCCGGTCATGCGCGTGCGGCCGCTCACCAGCGCCACGTCGCCGTAGACGCGGACATCCATATCTTCCACGCCGTAAGGATTGATCGCCAGTTTCGGCGACATGATCGCGTCCAGGAAAGCCGCCTTGCCAGCCACGTCGCCACGCGCGCTGATCTGGCGGAAGTCTTCCGCCATGTTTTCCGCAATGGCGTCACGGTCTTTGCGAATGATCGCTTTATCCCAGGCGTCGGCCTGCCGCGCCAGTTCTTCCGAAGGCGACACGGCAAAAGCACTGACAGCGCCAAGCGCCAGCGCTGCGGTGATCATTGTCAGGCGTATTTTCATTGGCATCAGATGTGCTGGTCGATCAAGATTGGATTGCCGTCCGGGTCGATGGCGATAATGTAAGCGGGACCGGTGCCCGATTCGTCGGCCCGCGCCGCCAGCGCTATCCCATTTTCCTCAAGCTGGCGTTGTATTTCACGCACATCGGTGTAGCCCGGCACCAGTTGCGCATTGCTGTCCCAGCCGGGATTGAAGGTCAGGGTATTCTTCTCGATCATCCCCTGGAACAGGCCAATCACCTGTTCGCCATTTTTCATGATCAGCCAGTTCTCGTCGATGTTGCCGCCAAAATCCCTGAAACCGAACCTGGCGTAAAACTCGCGTGAGGCGCGGATGTCTTTGACGTTCAGGCTGAGGGAAAATACCCCGAGTTGCATGCGGAATTCCTCCGATTGCTCAAATATTGCAAATCTAGCATCACATCGCACGGTGGGCAAGGCCTTGCTAGAATGCAAAAAATTCCCGGAGCCTGCATTCCATGCCAGCATTTGCGCCCTTCACCCTGACCGCCCAGCGCCTGCAACTGCGCTCCCTGTCCCCTGCCGACGTGCCTGCGCTGTACCGCATGTATTCCGACCCCGATGCCATGCGCTACTGGAGCAGCGCGCCCTGGGACAGCATGCAGCAGGCCGAAGCCTATTTCGCCGCAGCCCAGGCAGGCTATGAGAACGGCGAACTGCTGCGCATGGGCGTGGACGTCGGCGGTGAACTGGCCGGCATCATCAACCTGTACAGCTTCAACCGCCAGAACCGCCGCTGCGACATCGGCTACATGCTGGACCGCGCCTTCTGGGGCAAAGGCTATATGCAGGAAGCGATGGCCACCCTGATCGATTACGCCTTCCGCGTGTTGCGCCTGCACCGCATCGAAGCCGACATCGACCCGCGCAACACCGCCTCGGCCAAGCTGCTGAAGAGCTTGCATTTTGTGCACGAAGGCCATATGCGCGAGCGCTGGATCATCAATGGCGAGATCTGCGACACGGACTTTTTCGGCCTGCTGCGCTCCGATTGGCTGGCAGCCCGCTAGCAGTTCATCGCACGCCACCGCAGGTCATCCGCCCCGCTGTGCATTTCGTCGGATGCCGCTCCACTGTTGCCAGGCGCAGCGGTACAGTTGCATCATCGAAACCAAGGAGGAAGTGATGAAAACGATTAACAAAAGCGCCAAGGAAACCGTGAAAGAAGTGTGGCAAGCCTTTGTCGGCATCGGCCGCCACTTCGTCCGCACGCTGGACCATATGTCCTGGCCTGCCATCGTCGGCATGTGCATCGTGATTGCGCTGTTCCTGACCATCCTGCCGCTGGCCATTACGCTGTTCATCGGCGTGCTGATCGCCAAGCTGGCCATCAACGCCTTTGGAGACAAGAAGCAACATGGGTAACCGGACGCGCAGCGTGCTCTCCTTCGTCGGGGAGATTGGCGACACAGCCAGCAGCCTGTGGTGGGACTTCTTCGACTGGCTGGCCCAGGTGCCCCTGCGCCAGCTGGTAGTGACGTGGATGCTCGCCTTCCTGCTCGGCCTGACGCCCGTGCTGCATCCGAAACAGGTTGCCTTCTTCATCATCGGCTCGGCCGGCCTGAAGATCCTCGCCGGCGGCAAGCGCAAGGCGGAAATCGAAGCGCGCAAGGCGGCCGCGCAAGCCGGCACGGAAAGCCTGGAGCGGCGCCTGGTGGAAGCCCAGATGTCGGCCCTGCAGGCGCAAGTCGAACCGCATTTCCTGTTCAATACCCTGGCCCTGATCGGCCAGCTGATCGAGACCGATCCGCCCGAAGCGGCCAAGATCCATACCCACCTGATCGAATACCTGCGCGCCACCCTGCCCCAGATGCGCTCGCGCGGCAACGGCACGCTGGGCCGCCAGATCCAGATGGCGCGCTCCTACCTCGCCATCATGCAAGCCCGCATGAAGTCGCGCCTGTCCGTCTCGATCGACGTGCCCCAGGAACTGGAAAGCGCCACCTTCCCGCCGATGATGCTGCAGATCCTGATCGAGAATTCGATCAAGCATGGCCTCGAGCCGAAAGTGGAAGGCGGCCGCATCGACATTCGCGCCAGCGTTAGCGGCAGCGTGCTGCAAGTCGATGTGCAGGACGACGGCGTCGGTTTCAATGCCTATGCCGGCGACGGCGTCGGCCTGACCAATGTGCGCGAACGCCTGAAGCTGATGTACGGCACGCGCGCCCAATTGCTGATCGAGCAGCCGATGGACGGCGGCTGCCGCGCCACCATCTGCATCCCGTTCGCACCGGACATTTTTGCCAAGCCCTAAGCCATGACCTCCCAGCCCAAAGCCACCGCCATCATCGCCGACGATGAAGAACCAATGCGCGACATGCTGCGCAAGCGCCTGCATGAAGCCTGGCCTGAACTGGAGATCGTCGCCGAAGCCGCCAACGGCATCGAAGCCATCGCGCTGGCCGGCCAGCACCAGCCCGACATCGTCTTCCTCGACATCCGCATGCCCGGACTGACCGGCATTGAAGCGGCGCGCATGCTGTTCAACCGTTGCCACATCGTCTTCATCACTGCCTACGACCAATATGCGATCGAGGCCTTTGAACAGGGCGCGCTGGACTACCTGCTCAAGCCCGTCAACCTGGAGCGCCTGAAAACGGCCTGCGAACGCCTGCAGTCGCGCCTCGGCAAGACACCCAACAATATCGAGCGCCAACTGAGCCAGCTCCTGCAGCAGAGCGGCCGCAGCCCGGCCGGCGCGCCGGCGCAACCCGAATACCTGCACTGGATCCAGGCCCAGGTCGGCAACAGCCTGCGCATGATCTCGACCAAGGAAGTGTTGTTCTTTCGCGCCGATGAAAAATATACGCGCGTCCAGACTGCACAAGGCGAATTCCTGATCCGCAAGACCTTGAAGGAACTGGAAGATGAGCTGGACCCGAACGAATTCTGGCGCATCCACCGTTCCACCCTCGTGCGCGTCGACGCGATTGCCGAAGTGACGCGCGACCTGCGCGGCCGCCAGATGGTCCGCGTGCGCAACTCGACGGAAGAACTCGAAGTCAGCCGCGGCAACACCCATTTATTCCAGCAAATGTAAGGCGCCCGCGCTCGCTTGCCCCCTGTACGGTGCTAGTCTATATTGTCCTGACTACGCTGCGTTTTCAGGGAGAGAACGATGACGATTCCAAAGGCCACGCGCGCGACCATCATGCCTTGCCTGCGTTACCGCGACGCGCCCGCCGCAATCGATTGGTTGTGTAAAACGTTGGGCTTCAAGGCCGCGCTTGTGGTCCCCAACGAAGACGGCACCATTGCCCACGCCCAGCTTTCCTATGGCAACGGCATGATCATGCTAAGCTCCATCTTTGACACCGAGTACGGCCGTTTGCTGAAACAGCCCGCCCAGATCGAATCAGCTGTCACCCAAACCGCCTACCTGGTCGTCAACGACGCCGACGAGGTGCACGCGCGCTGCGTGCAAGCCGGGGCGCCAATCGAGATGCCCTTGCAGGACGAAGATTACGGCGGCCGTGGATTTACCTGTCGCGATCCCGAAGGGCATGTGTGGAGCATAGGCACTTATGACCCTTGGGAGCACTGATGGGACGCACTGTTCACTTTGAAATCCAGGCCAGCGAACCGCAAGCCCTGATCGATTTTTACGGCAAGATGTTCGACTGGAGCTTTTCCAAATGGGAAGGCGGCGAATACTGGCTGGTCGGCACCGGCGAAGTCGGCGCGCCCGGCATTAACGGCGGCTTGCTGCCGCGCCGGGGCCCGCGGCCGGAAGAAGGCGCCTCCGTCAATGCCTTTGTCTGTACCGTCGACGTGGAAGACCTCGACAAATCATTGGCCCAGCTGAAAGAACTCAAAGGCACAGTCGCCGTGCCAAGGATGCCCGTTCCGGGCGTGGGCTGGCTGGCCTACGCCAAGGACCCGGACGGCAACATCTTCGGCATGATGCAGAACGATGCCAGCGCAACCTTCGAGGGAGCCTGAATGAGCGACGAACAGGCAATACGCGACCTGGTCGCGGAATGGACCCGTGCGACCTTCGCCGCCGAAGTCGACCGCATCCTGCCGCTGATGACGGAGGACGTCGAATTCTACGTGCCCGGCCAGCCCATTATGCGCGGCCGTGCCGCCTTCGAGCAAGGCGTGCGCGCCGTTCTGGCATCGCATCGCGTTGAATCCCATGCCGATGTGCAGCAAGTGGAAGTCAGCGGCAACCTCGCCTATTGCACGACACAGCTGCGCGTCACCATTACGCCATTGGCCGGCGGAGAAACCATGCGCAAGGAAGGCAATGTGCTGTCGGTGTACCGCAAGAATGCCGCCGGCAAATGGCAGCTGGCGCGCGACGCGAATATGCTCAGTTGATTGCCGCGACCAGGGCGGCATCCGCCACCTGGGTGGGACGAATTTTGATCAGGCTTCGGTAGAGTGGAGGCAGGTGGCTGCACAGCTCGTGCAGCGCCTGCTCCTGCATCGCCGGGCGCACGTACTGGAACTGCGCCGGGTTGTTGTGCGGCAGTGCGCCCTCCATCGTCGAACCGTAAGCGCCGAGCGCCATGAAGCTCAAGGCGCTGTCATCCGGGCCGACGGCAAATACGAAGGTTCCGTCTTTCGGGTGCCCCAGGTAGTGGCGCACCTCGGCCTGCGTCGCAGCATCAGCGCCTTCCATCAGCTTGTAGCGCAGTTGTGCGTAAGCCCGCGTGCACTCCATGAAAGCGGTGCGGATGGCTGACGCCTGTTGGCGGCCGTGGCAGCACAGCAGGAGATTGCCGAAGGAATCGAGCAGCGCCACGGCATCGCCTTTGCCGCCCTGCGCCTTGTCGCGCGCCATTGCCTGCTGCAGGTACGGCGCCAGGCCGGCATCCGGCGTGCGTGGCTCGCAGCGGTAGGTCAGGGCATCGGGGAAGGCGCGCTTCAGTGCACGCACGATGAAGTGGTCTTCCGGCAGCGTGGCCGGGTCTTTCAACTCCGCCTGCGGCGGGTCGATATTGAACAGATCCATCACATTGGCCGAGGTGGCCTCGAACACCAGCGAACATAAAGCTTGCGTCGGTTCGGCGATGGTTTTGCCGATGAAGAAAGGTTTCGGCGCGGCCCCTGCTCCGCGCCGCGCATACGACGAGGTGCCCAGCACCGCCGGATAGGCGAAAGTGCGTTCGGCTTGCGGGCGCAATGCAACCGGCAGCGAAGGATAGAAGGCGGAGCCGTTGTAGTTGATGCCGGCCTTGCTGTCCGGCGCTGCGACGACGACGTTGAAGCCTGCCGCCAGGATGGCGCCTGTGCACATGCAGCAGGGATCGAGCGAAGTCACGATGGTGATTTCCTCGGGCGGCGGCAGCTCGTGGCCCTTGGCGCGCTCGGCGAAATACCAGTCGATCAACTGGCGTTCGCTGTGCGCTGTCGGATCGTAAATCAGGCCATGCTTGATGACGTTGTTATGCAGCGCCTTGAGCACCGTGCCGCTGGCGTCCAGCATGACGCCACCCACGCCGAAAGTGCCCTGGGTCTTTGCTGCAATGGCTTCAGACGCCGCGATGGCGACGGCTGTTTGAACGTCGATGGCCTTCTTCACGCTTGCTTACTTCTTCAAATCCCAGCCGCCAAAGGCTTCCGGCAGCAGCTCGGCGGCGGTGGTTTCGCGGACGTCGCCTTTCAGGTTGGCCAGCACGACCGGCAGCTGGTTGCCGCCCAATTCGAGCGTGACCTGGCGGCAGGCGCCGCAGGGTGCGATCGGGTTATCCGTCTCGCCGACCACGGCCAGCTTGTCGAAATCGCCTGGGCGGTAGCCCTGGGCGACTGCGCTGAAGAAGGCGGTGCGCTCGGCGCAGTTGCACAGGCCGTAGCTGGCGTTTTCCACGTTACAGCCGTGGAAGATTTTGCCGTCCTTCGTCAGCAGCGCAGCGCCGACCTTGAAGTTGGAGTATGGCGTGTAGGCTTTCAGGCGTGCGGCCTTGGCCTCTTCGATCAGTGTTTCGTTGTTCATTTACTCTCCAAACCGGTAAGCCGGTGTCTGACCCGCAGGGTCAGACACCTGGCACGCGACCGGCGCAGGCTGGTGTCTGACCCTGCGGGTCAGACACCGGTTCACCGGTTTTAAGGGCGGATGGTGCGATAAACGATCGGATTCGCCGCAGGCGCCGCATCGGCAATCGTATAAGCCGCCTGCACCTCCCGCACCGCCTGTTCGGCAGCTGCTTGCGTGCGGGCATGCACCATGGCCATTGGCTGGCCCGCCTGCAGCGGCTGGCCCAGTTCGGCCAGGTCGGTCAGGCCCACGGCAAAGTCGATCGCATCTGTCGGACGGCGACGGCCGCCACCCAGCGACACCACCGCCAGCCCGATATCGCGGCAAACGGTCGAAGCAGCGTAACCAGCGCGCGGCGCCGGCACCGGCACCACGATCGGTGCCTTCTCCAGGTGCTTGTCCATGTTCTCCACCAGGTCGGCCGGGCCGCCCAGCGCCTTGACCATGCGCGAGAAGCGCTCGGCCGCTTCGCCGGAATCCAGCGCATGCTGCAGCTTGGCGCGTGCATCGGCCTCGTTGGCGGCCAGCTTGCCCAGCACCAGCATCTCGGCGCACAGCGCCATGGTGACTTCGTGCAGGCGCGCAGGACGGAACTTGCCGGTCAGGTAGTCGATCGCGCCGCGTACTTCCAGTGCATTGCCTGCCCAAGGGGACAGCGACTCGTTCATATCGGTCAGCAAGGCCGACGTCAGCGTGCCGGCGCCATTGCCCACCTTGACGATGGATTCGGCCAGTTCAACCGATTTCTCATAGCTTGGCATGAAAGCGCCGGAGCCGACTTTCACGTCCATCGCCAGCACGTCCAGGCCGGCGGCCAGCTTCTTCGACAGGATGGAACCGGTGATCATGGCCACCGATTCCACGGTAGCGGTAACGTCGCGGATCGAGTAGAAGCGCTTGTCCGATGGCGCCAGCGACGAGGTCTGGCCGATGATGGCCACGCCGACATCCTTCACCACTTCACGGAACTTGTCGTTGGTCGGGACGGTGGAGTAGCCAGGGATGGAATCGAACTTGTCCAGCGTGCCGCCGGTGTGGCCCAGGCCGCGGCCCGAGATCATTGGGACGAAGCCGCCGCAGGCCGCGATCATCGGGCCGAGCATCAGGGACACGACGTCGCCCACGCCGCCGGTGGAGTGCTTGTCCATCACCGGACCTGGCAGGTTCAGGGATTTCCAGTCCAGCACTTCGCCGGAATCGCGCATCGCCAGGGTGAACGCGACGCGCTCGTCCATGGTCATGTCGTTGAAGAAGACTGCCATCGCGAGCGCGGCGATCTGGCCTTCGCTGACGCTGTTGTCGGTGATGCCTTTGACGAAGAATTGGATTTCTTCTTTGCTCAGCACACCGCCGTCGCGTTTTTTACGGATGATTTCCTGGGGGAGGAACATTTTTTATCTCTTTCTTTTTACTTCCTAACCGGTAAACCGGTGTCCGACCCGCAGGGTCAGACACCAGGCCAGCGGCTGCCGCGTATCAGTTTTAGACGCCGTAAGGAATCCAGATGTTTTTCACTTGCGAGGCATGCGCCAGAACCACGCGCCCGCCAGCCTGCGCGGTCGAGAACCAGTCACGCCCCTTGGCGCCGCCAGTCCAGGTACGCTTCAGCGAACCAGCCGACAGCTTCTCCACTTCCGCGCAGCCGGCAGCAGACCCGTCGTGACGCCAGACAGCATCCACGTCAGCGTGCGAAGCCAGCGTGCGCGCCAGTTCATCAGCCGAACCGGTCACGATATTCACCACGCCGCCCGGCAGATCCGAAGTATCGAACACCTGGTACAGATCGGTCGCCGACAATGGATACGCCTCCGAAGGCACAGCCACCACACGGTTGCCAACAGCGATAGCCGGAGCCACCAGCGAGATAAAGCCCAGCAGCGGATTCTCGTTCGGGCACACGATGCCGATCACGCCAATCGCTTCATTCAGCGCAACGGTGATGCCGTGCATTGGCGGCTGGTGCGCCAGGCCGTCGTACTTGTCAGCCCAGGCAGCCCAGTAGAACAGGCGCTCGATGGAAGCTTGCACTTCCTTCTCGGCGTTCTTGGTGCCGGTCTGCGCAGCGATACGCTCGGCGAATTCAGCGCCGCGGGCAGCCAGGTTTTCAGCGATGTAGTACAGCACTTGCGCACGGTTGTGCGCGGTAGCCTTGGTCCAGCCGGTCGCCTTGTGTGCAGCTTCAACGGCGTTACGGATGTCCTTGCGATTACCCTCGCCCACTTCGCCGAGGAACTTGCCGTCGGCGCCGTGGATGGCGCGCGAGTAGGCGCCGTCAGGGCGGGCCTGCTTGCCGCCGATGTACAACTTGGCGGTGCGGTCGACTGCGAACGGATCGGCCGATGGCGCGAACTCGGATTCAGGCTTGGCAGGCTTCTTGAACGAAGGCGCGGCCGGACGTGCATCTTCCGACACAGGCACCAGGTATTCAAACATGCCTTCGCGGCCGCCTTCACGGCCGTAGCCGGATTCCTTGTAGCCGCCGAAGCCGCACGCGGCGTCGAACTGGTTGGCGGTGTTGATCCATACCACGCCGGCCTTGATCTGCGGCGCCATGTCCAGCGCCAGCGAGATGTTCTCGGTCCACACGCAGGAAGCCAGGCCGTACACGGTGTTGTTGGCCAACTGCACCGCTTCGGCAGGCGTACGGAAGCTCATCGCCACCAGTACCGGCCCAAAGATTTCAGCTTGCGCCACGGCGGCGGAAGTGGAAGCGCCGGTAATCAGGGTTGGCGGGAACCACGAGCCGGTGGCAGGCAGTTCGCAGCCGGCCGGCTGGTACACATCACAGCCCTCAGCGCGGGCGGAATCCACCAGGCCTGCAATGCGTTGGCGCTGGATCGGATCGACCAGGGCGCCGATGTCCATCGATTTGTCCAGTGGGGAACCCAGGCGCAGGTTGTCCATGCGCGCTTTCAGCTTCTTCAGGAAACGGTCCTGCACGGATTCCTGCACCAGCAGGCGGGAACCGGCGCAGCAGACCTGGCCCTGGTTGAACCAGATCGAATCGACCAGGCCTTCCACCGCAGCGTCCAGATCGGCGTCCTCGAAGACGATGAACGGCGACTTGCCGCCCAGTTCCAGCGACAGCTTCTTGCCGGTGCCGGCGGTGGCTTCGCGAATGATGCGGCCAACTTCGGTGGAACCGGTAAAGGCCAGTTTGTCGATGCCCTGATGGCCGACGATGGCTTCGCCAGTGCGGCCGTCGCCGGTCACGATGTTCACGACACCGGCAGGCACGCCAGCCTGCTGGCAGATCTCGGCGAACAGCATCGCGGTCAGCGGCGTGAACTCAGCCGGCTTGAAGACGATGGTGTTGCCTGCGGCCAGCGCAGGAGCGATCTTCCATGCCAGCATCAGCAGCGGGAAGTTCCACGGCACGATCTGGCCGACCACGCCCACGGCGCGATGGCCAGGGAATTCTTCGTCCAGCAATTGCGCCCAGCCGGCGTGGTAGTAGAAGTGGCGGGCCACCAGCGGCAGGTCGGCATCGCGGGTTTCGCGGATGGTCTTGCCGTTGTCCAGGGTTTCCAGCACGGCGAACAGGCGCGCATGCTTTTGCATCAGGCGTGCGATCGCGTACATCACCTTGGCGCGGCCATGGCCGCCCAGTGCCTGCCAGCCCGGCAGCGCCTTGCGTGCCGCGGTGACTGCGCGCGCCACGTCGACAGCGGTAGCCTGGGTCAGTTCAGCCAGTTGCGAGCCATCGGCAGGGTTGTAGCAGGCGAAGGTTTCGCCCGGCTCGGTCCACTGGTTGTCGATAAACAGGCCGAACTTGCGGGAGCGCTGCTCCAGCCACGCTTGCGCTTCTTTCTGGCTTTCTGGTGCAGGGCCGTAGTCCATGGTGTTGAGGATCTCGTTAATAGTTGGCATGGCGGTGTCTTCTTATGGTTGCGCGTGGCGATGGGCGGCGGAGTAGGCGCCGGTCACATGGTGCTCCAGCTGGCGCTCGATGTCGGTCAGCAGGGACGAAGCACCGATACGGAACAGGTGCGGCTCCAGCCATTCATTGCCCAGTTCTTCCTTCATCACGGTCATGTACTGCAGCGCGGCCTTGGCGGTACCGACGCCGCCTGCCGGCTTGTAGCCCACCTTGAAGCCGGTGCGCTCGTAGTACTCGCGGATCGCGCGCACCATCACCAGCGACACAGGGATGGTGGCGTTGACGCCTTCCTTGCCGGTCGAGGTCTTGATGAAGTCCGCGCCTGCCATCATGCAGACCCACGATGCCTTCGCCACGTTTTCCAGCGTCACCAGGTCGCCGGTGGCCAGGATGGCCTTCACGTGCGCTTCGCCGCAAGCTTTGCGGTAAGCCAGCATTTCATCGTACAGCGCTTGCCAGTTGCCGGTCAGGACGTGCTGGCGGGTGATGACGATGTCGATTTCCTTGGCGCCGGCTGCGACCGACAGTTCGACTTCGCGTACCTTGGTTTCCATGCTGGTCAGGCCGGCCGGGAAGCCGGTCGACACGGCAGCGATAGGCAGGCGGCCTTTCAGCACTGCATCGGCGTGCTGGATCATTTCGTGGTACACGCAGACGGCGCCGGTCATCAAATTACGTTCCTGCAGGCCCAGTGCCTCCACCAGGTCCTGGCGCAGCGGGCGCATGGCCTTCATGCACAGGCGTTCGACGCGGCCCGGGGTATCGTCGCCAGCCAACGTGGTCAGGTCGATCAGTTCGATCGCCTTCACCAGCCAGGCGGCCTGGTACTCTTTCTTCACGGTGCGGCGGTTCGCCAGCGATGCGGCGCGGCGGTCCGCGGCGGCCTTGTTCACGTGGATGTGATTCAGCCAGCCCAGGTCGAGACCGATGGCCTCGTTGCGCTTGAAGTTTTCAATGATGGTCATAGCAGGTTGGTTCCGTTGGAAAGAGGTTTCACGCCCAGGTGATGCGCGATGGTCTGGCCGATGTCGGAGAAGGTCTCGGAGATGCCGAGCGACTGTGGCTTCACGTTCGGGCCGAAGAACAGCACAGGAATATGTTCACGGGTATGGTCGGAGCCCGGCGCGGTCGGATCGCAGCCATGGTCGGCGGTGATCACGCACAGGTCGCCATCCTTCAAGCGGGAGATGAATTCCGGCAGGCGCGCATCCAGCTCGTGCAGCGCGTTCGAATAGCCGGCAACATCACGGCGATGGCCGAAGTGCATGTCGAAGTCGACGAAGTTGACGAAGGTCAGCGACTTGTCGCCCGCCTCCGCCTCTGCCTCCAGCAGCTTGTCGAACAGCGCCATATTGTCCGGGCCCTTCAGCACGCGGCTCACGCCTTGCGCGGCGTAGATATCACTGATCTTGCCCAGCGCGATCACTTCGCCGCCTTCGTTCTTCACGTGGTCCAGCAGGGTTGGCGCGCTTGGCGGCACGGCGTAGTCATGGCGGTTGGCGGTGCGCTTGTAGTCGCCGTTGGCGCCCACGAACGGACGCGCGATTATGCGGCCGATGTTGTACGGCTTGACCAGCTCATAAGCCTTTTCGCACATATCGTACAGGCGCTCCAGGCCGAAGTGCTCTTCATGGCATGCGATCTGCAGCACGGAGTCGGCGGAGGTGTACAGGATAGGCTTGCCGGTCGCGACGTGCTCGTCGCCCAGCTCGTTGATGATGGTGGTGCCGGAGGCGTGGCAGTTGCCCAGGAAGCCCGGCACGCCGGTCAGTTCCTGCAGCTTGTCGGTCAACTCTTTCGGGAAGGACGGCACTTCCTTCGGGAAGTAGCCCCAGTCGAACAGCACCGGCACGCCGGCGATTTCCCAGTGGCCGGACTGGGTGTCCTTGCCGGTGGATTGTTCGCGCGCTGCGCCGTAAGCACCGGTGAAGCCGTCGCGCTTGGCGAAGCCGGCAGCCCACTCGCCCGACGCGGTATGCGCGGCGGCGGCCAGGCCTAGGCCTTCCATGATTGGCAGGGACATTGGCTTGCCTTCGTTGGCTGCCCATTTGGCGATGTGGCCGAAGGTGTTGCAGGCCTGGTCGCCGTACTTGGAAGCGTCCGGCGTTGCGCCGAGGCCGAAGGAGTCTAACAACAGGATGAAGGCGCGGGACATTTTTGCCTCTCTATTCAAAACCATCAAAGCGGTGTCTGACCCGCAGGGTCAGGCACCCGATACGCGGCGGCCGCGGGCCAAGGTGTCCGACCCTGCGGGTCAGACACCGGGTTACCGGTTTCAGGCCTTTGGCGACTTGGCCACATTCTCCAGGAACGCCAGAATCAGCTTGATCAGCGATTCCGCGCCCACAGCAGCATACTTCAGCGTCTGCTCGTGCGACAGCGGGAACGGCGACAGCCCTTCAGCCAGGTTGGTAACCACGGAAACGCCAACCACCTTCAGCCCGCAATGGCGCGCCGACACCACTTCCGGCACCACCGACATGCCGACAACATCCGCACCCAGCGTCTTGAACGCGCGGATTTCTGCAGGGGTTTCAAAGTTCGGGCCTGGGTAAGCGATGTATACGCCTTCATGCAGGGTGATCGACTTGTCCGCAGCGGTCGACTGCAGCAGCTTGCGCAGGTCGGCATCGTAGGCATTGGCCATCGAGAAGAAGCGTGGGCCGAAACGCTCGTCGTTCGGGCCAACCATCGGGGTGCCAGGCAGGAAGTTGATATGGTCGTTCAGCGCCACCAGGGAACCAGCGTCCACCTCAGTGCGCAGCGAACCCGCTGCATTGGTCACGAACAGCATCTCGCAGCCCAGCAGCTTGATAGTGCGCACGGCGGAAGTCATCACCGCAGGGCCGTAGCCTTCGTAGAAGTGGCCGCGGCCCTTCAGGCAGACAACCTGCACGCCAGCCAGCGTACCCAGTACCAGCTGGCCCGCGTGGCCGTGCACGGTGGAGATCGGGAAACCTGGCAGTTCGTCGAAGGAGATCGACACTGCATCGGTCATCTGCTCGGCCAGCACGCCCAGGCCGGAGCCCAGGATCATTGCAACGCGTGGCTGGAAATTGGCCGGCATGCGAGCACGGATGATGGCGGCTGCCTGGAATGGGGTATTGGAAGACATGGAGTTCCTCGTTTTTATATCTTTAGGTGAGCTGGCCAGAACAGGCCCTTTGAACGTACCACGACACTATGCATCATCGTCTATATGTATGGCAAATACCATTTTTCTTTGTCATTTATATGCGGGAGCTATAAATATGGGTTTATTATAGGAGCGGCTTCCGTTTGACATGGAACGGACAAATGTTTAGCATCGCAAACAAATGTTTATAGCGAGCTTTTCGTGACCGATCTCTCCCGCAAGGAACAGCTCTACGAGCTGATCCGGGCTAACCCTTTCATCTCCCAGCAAGAGCTGGCGGAGCAGCTCGCCCTGTCGCGCTCTGCCGTGGCCGGCCATATCGCCAGCCTGATCCGCGAGCGCAAGCTGCTGGGCCGCGCCTATGTCTTGCGCAACGAGCGCAACGTGCTGTGCATCGGCGCCGCCTGCCTCGACCGCAAGCTGCGTCCCCACGCTCCCCTGCAGATGGCCACTTCCAATCCAGCTTGTGCTGAGGAAAGTTTTGGCGGCGTGGCAAGAAATATCGCGGCCAACCTGGCCCAGCTCGGCCTGCCCTGCTCCCTCTTGACCGCCCTCGGCGACGACTCCTCCGGCCGCGCCCTGCGCGCCCAGGCCGAAGCCTTCGGAATCGGCATGGAGGGCAGCCTGCAAGTTAACGGCATCGGCAGCGGCACCTACACCGCCGTGCTGGATGCTTCCGGCGAAATGGTGGTCGCCTTGGCCGACATGGCCATCTTCGACCAGCTCACGCCAGGCTGGGTCGCCAGCCGCCAGCCGCAGCGCAACGCCGCCGGCATGGTAGTGGCGGACCTGAACCTGCCGATCGAATCGGTCGCCATGCTGATGGCCGATGCCCGCGCCTCCGGCGTGCCGCTGGTGGTGGTCGCCGTTTCGCAGCCGAAAATGGCGCGCCTGCCAAAAGACTTGCACGGCCTGTCGCTGCTGATTTTGAATCGCGGCGAACTGGAAACCCGTGCCGGCCGTCCCCTGCCGACCGAAGCCGACGTGCAGGCAGCCTGCCACGCGCTCCAGGCCGATGGCGCGCGCGACATCATCGTCACCTGCGGCGCCAGCGGCGTCTATCACACGCTGGGCGACGCCCTGCACTGGCTGCCGGCGCACGACGCCAAGGTGGTCGACGTGACCGGCGCCGGCGATGCCTTCTCGGCCGCCGTCTGCTGGTCGCTGCTGCAAGAACCCGAACAACTGACCCTGGCCTGCGAGCGCGGACTGAAAGCCGCCTCCATTACGCTGGCCAGCCCGCACACCGTGTCGCCGGAGCTGAGCGCCGACCTGCTCGCCAACGCGCATAACGAGGAGTAAATCATGCACCAATTCCTGTCCTTCTCCCCAGAAGTCGCCAACGCCCGCGCCACCGGCAAGCCGATCGTCGCGCTGGAATCGACCATCATTTCGCACGGCATGCCCTACCCGCAGAACGTGCAGACCGCGCGCGAAGTGGAGCAGATCATCCGCGACGCTGGCGCAGTGCCCGCCACCATTGCCATCATCAGCGGCAAGATCTGCGTTGGCCTGACCGAAGAACAACTGGAAGAACTGGGCAATTCGCCGGACGCGATCAAGGTATCTCGCCGCGACCTGGCCTATGTGCTCTCGCACGGCAAGCTGGGCGCCACTACCGTGGCCGCGACCATGATCTGCGCGCAACTGGCCGGCATCAAGGTGTTCGTCACCGGCGGGATCGGCGGTGTGCACCGCGGCGCCGAAACCAGCATGGATATTTCGGCCGACCTGCAGGAACTGGCGCAGACCAATGTCGCCGTCGTATGCGCAGGGGTGAAGTCCATTCTCGACATCGGCCTGACGCTCGAATACCTGGAGACGCACGGCGTGCCGGTGGTATCCGTCGGCCAGCCAGGCTTCCCCGCTTTCTTCACGCGCGAAAGCGGCTTCAATGCCGACTTCCAGCTCGATACGGCGGCCGAGCAGGCTTCTTTCATCGCGACCAAGTGGGCCCTGGGCCTGAACGGCGGCGTGGTGGTCTCCGCACCGGTGCCTGTGGAAGAAGCCATGCCAAAAGATGAAATCGACGCCATCACCCTGCGCGCTTTGCAGGAAGCGGAAGAAAACGGCGTCACCGGCAAGAAGGTTACCCCCTTCCTGCTGGCCCGCATCAAGACCCTGACCGAGGGCCGCAGCCTGAAGACAAATATCGCACTGGTGAAAAACAACGCACGCGTCGGCGCTGCCCTGGCGCGTGAGCTGCAGGAGCATCCATGTCCATCGACCTGAAACAGTTAAAGTACTTCCTCGCCGTCGCCGAAGAGAAGAGCTTCAGCCGCGCGGCCGAACGCCTGCACATCTCGCAGCCGCCGCTTTCCCAGCAAATCATGAAGTTGGAAGCGGAGCTGGGCGTAAAGCTGTTCGCCCGCACCACCCGCACCTTCGAACTGACAGTCGCGGGCAAGGCGCTGATGCAAGAGGCCTCGGACCTGCTGGCAAAGATGCGCATGACCATCGATACCGTGCGCCAGATCGACCGCGGCGAAGTGGGCCGGCTGCGCGTCGGCATCGTCGGCTCGGCGATGTGGGGTCCGATTCCTTCGATGCTGGAAGAATTCCAGAGCAAGTACCCGCGCGTGACCTGGACCATCCACGAATCCGGCCCGACGGTGCAGTATGACGCCTTGCGCGCCAAGCAGATCGACGTCGGCTTCTGGCGCGAGCCGAAGCTGGACGACGACGAGCTGCGGCGCGACAACCTGAAACAGGAGCTGTGCTTCCGCGAGAACGTTTGCGTGGCGGTGAACGAGCACCATCCCCTGGCGAAGATGGACGCTATCGAATTGTCCGATATCGCGGACGACCCGATGCTGACGCTGGCTTTGGACAAGTCGGCATTCCCGCGCTACCTGATCCAGTGCTGCGTGAATGCAGGCTTCCAGCCGGAGATTTTCCAGGAAGCGCACGAGCCGCAAACCTTGCTGGCCATGGTGGGCGCCGGCCTGGGAGTGACGCTGATGCCGGAAACCACAGCACGCATCGGCTGGCCGGGAGTGGTGTTCCTGCCGATCCGCACTAATCCGCCGTCGGCAAACCTGTACATCACCTACACCACGCTGGACGATGCGCCCGTCGTGCGGGCCTTCCTCAACATCCTGCGGCCGCCTGCTGCTGAAAACCGGTAAACCCGGGTCAGACCCAAGGGTCCGACCCTGTACGGTCTCAAGGCCGTCGGCCGGCGCGCAGACAGTGTCAGACCCCTTGGGTCTGACACTGGTTTACCGGTTTTAATGCGTAGCACCGCCAACCGCAACCGCATCGCGATCCGAAGCCAGCGCGGTACGAATCGCAACACGAATTCCTTCAATCATCTGCTCCAGCGACATGCTTGCCGCGCCCGGATGACGCGCTGCCTGTTCCGGCAAATACGGAATGTGGATGAAGCCAGCCTTCACATCATCACGGCCCGCCACCACGTGCATCAATCCGTAGAACACATGATTGCAAACAAAGGTTCCCGCAGTCTGCGACACCGACGCTGGCAAGCCAGCCGCCCGCAACGCCGCCACAATTGCCTTGATCGGCAATGTGGAAAAATACGCTGCCGGCCCACCCCGCACAATGGGCTCATCCACCAACTGCTGCTCCGCATTGTCCTTGATCGGCGCATCGTCCACATTGATCGCCACTCGTTCCACCGACAAATCCACCCGGCCGCCAGCCTGGCCAACCGCAATCACCAGCGCCGGATGCAACTCATCGATCAGCGCCGCCATGGCCGCGTTCGCATCGCCAAACACGCAAGGCAACTGGCGCGCCACGACGCGGAAATCGCCCTCTCCCCAGCCATCCAGCGCCCGCACGGTTTCCCAGGCCGGGTTGATAGGCTCTTTATTAAATGGCTCGAAGCCGGTCAGCAAAACAGTTTTCATAGCAGGAAGTAAAGCAGAATGATATTTGCGCCCAGCAGCGGCAAGGCCGTCGGCACCTGCGCCTTGATCACGGCATTGCGGTCCGTCAGGTCGAGCAGCGCAGTCGGGATGATGTTGAAGTTCGCCGCCATCGGCGTCATCAGCGTTCCGCAGTAAGCGCTGAACATGCCAATCGCCGCCATCACAGCGGGGTTGCCGCCAAATTTCGCCACCAGCACCGGCACGCCAACACCGCCCGCCATCACCGGGAACGCCGCAAAACCATTGCCCATCACAATGGTGAACAGCGCCATCCCGACACAATACACCGCCACGGCAACCAGCTTTGAATCCAACCCAATATAGGTCGTCGTCACCTGCGCCACCGCCTTGCCCACGCCCGCTTCGCTGAACAACAGGCCAAGCACCGCCAGCATATGCGGCAGCACAATCATCCAGCTCATGGCGTCGATCAGGCGACGCGATTCGCGGCCGGCCTGCAGCGGCGTGGAACGCGTCATCCAGCAGGCGACGCCAACGGCGACCACTGCCGCGCAGCCAAGGCTGACCAGCGTCAGGTGTTTCTGGTCCAGCACAAACAGCTCACCAATGCGCACGTCCTTGAGCAGCGTGGAGCCGGCCATCGTCACCGCCGGTATCACCAGCGCCGGAACGAACAGCCTGTGGCCAAGCCGCGCGGCACTGGCGCGGCGCGCGTCATCGGGCAACACGTCGGGCTTTCCGCTCTTGACGCCACCGAAGCCTGCCAGCAACGCCATCCCGATCATTGCCAGCCCCACCATCGCCGGAGGCAGGCGCTCGCCAACCAGGTAGACCATGGCGTAAAGCGCCCAGAACAGACCCGTAGTCCATCGGCGTGGATTGGTGCGGTCGCCAAAGGACATCAAGGCGACCAACGCCAGCAAGATGCCCAGCAAATAGTAGAAGTATTCGACACGGATGATCATGCGCTGCCTCCGCCGGCTGGCACCAGGTAGCGATCCAGCCGGTGAAGTCGCCAGGCATGGATGATGAAGGCGCTGACCGCCGTCGGAATGCCCCATAGCGCCATTTGCAGCGGATCGACTTCAATACCCTCCGCGCGCAGCACGGTCTGCATCAGTACGATGGCGCCAAAGGCGACAAAGATATCTTCGCCAAAGAACAGGCCGATGTTGTCGGTGGCGGCAGCCATGGCGCGAACCCGCTGGCGTTGGTCGTCGCTGAGTTCAGGATTGCGATGTTGCGCAGCCCCTTCCGCCATCGGCGCCACAACCGGCCGCACCATGTTCGGATGGCCACCCAGCGAAGTCAGGCCCATTGCGGCAGAAAGCTCGCGAACCGCGAGATAGACGATCAGCAAGCGGCCTGCCGTCGCCGAACGCATGCGCGCCACAGCCGTCTGCGCATGCTCGCGCAAGCCAAAGCGCTCCAGCAGGCCGATCGCCGCCAGCGGCAACAGGTAAATCATCGGCAGGTTCCGCGTTTTGACGAACGCTATGCCGAGCGAGGCAAGCAGCGCCTCGACCGGAATGAACGCGGCGAAGCCAGTGGTAAAGCAAGCCGCGACAACTACCAGCACCGGGTGCAGCCGCAGCAGGAATCCAAGCACAATCACCGCCACGCCGAGCAATGGCCACATGTTTATTGTCGATTGCATTACTTCACCACTCCATCCGCAAACGGTCAGGGACCAAGCACCTCGACAAATTTCGCTTGGCCATCGGCATCATAGATGTGCCACCGCCGTAACTTTCCGCATGCGTTCACCCCCCATTGCTCCGAATACACCTGAGGGCTTATAGTCGCTTCTCCGTCTGCGGTTCGTATCGCCATCTGGTGCAGTGGAAGACGTTCTACTGTCGCCACCTCGAATTCTTCGCAGCCCTTCATCTTGAACGCAAGTACAACCAGTTTGGGAAATAACTCCATGTCCTTAAATGAAGAAGCTTCCAGTCTGGACATCGACGCGTCACTCCATTGTTGCAAAGTGTATTCGATGATTTCTTCGGGCATTTTTCCCAACACAACCCGCCCATTCTCTGTTGTGCCATGAAACACCAGATCGGGCGAGAGGCTGATTTCAGCCTTATCCCCCGTCGCCGCCAGGTATGCCTTCATATTCTCGATGAGCGTTCCGGTATAAGCCGGCGTGGCGCGAGCACTTCCCAACAAAACCCCAAACGCCAACAGGCACGCGGTGAGTCCTGACTTGATCATCATAGTGTCGAATTGAATGGCTAATATTGAAAGAGCTGACTGTAGCTGATCTGATGACGCTTGTCATTCCTGTCGGTGCGAAGGTATAGGCGAAAAAAAAACGCGCACCGAAGTGCGCGTCTTGCGAGGCCGCTCAGCCGATCAGAAGTTCGCCTTGAACTGCACGCCGTAGGTGCGAGGTTCGTTGACGATACCGGTCAGGTTGTTGAAGTCGATCGCGCCCAGCGCCTGGATACGGTTGGTGATGTTGCGGCCGTAGGCTGCCAGCTCATACTTGCCGTCGTTCCAGCGATAGCCTACGCGCAGGCCGCCTTCCAGCAGTTCCTTGGCTTTGTACTCGGCTGCTTCGTACAGGAAGAAGTTGTACGAAGTGCGGTATGCCCAGTCGGTGTAGGCGTAGATCTCGCCATTGCCCAGCGGCTGGCTGTAGCGCAAGGTGAAGTTATGCTGCCACTTCGGTGCGCGCGGCAGCGGGTTGCCGTTGATGAGGGCAACGGTGCCGCCAGAGATCGCCGTGGTCGGATCCAGCACGGTGCAACCGCCACCGCAAGGCTGCACGAACAGGTTCGGGTCCTTGATCTCGGTGTCGTTATAGCTGGTGCCGAAGGTCACGGCCCATGCGTCGCTCAGGTTGGCTTGCAGGTCCAGTTCCACGCCGCGGCCGGTCACCTTGTCGGCGTTGATCAGCTGGTTCATGTTGACGGTGCCGGAACCGGCGGTCAGCTGCTTGTCCTTCATGCGGTAGTTGAACACGGTGGCCGACATGCGCGCACGGCGGTCGAACAGGTCCTGCTTCACGCCGAATTCCACGGATACCGCTTTTTCAGCATCGGCCTGCGATGGCTTGGAAGTCAGGTCGAACAGGCGGCCCTGCATGGAAGGCGCGCGGTAGCCGGTGGCGATACGGCCGAACACGTTGGTATCCTTGTCCACCGTGTAGGTACCGCTCAGGTCCCAGCTCACATTGTTCGAGGTGTTATTCAGGGTATTGGAAGCCGATTGAGGCGGCTCAACGCGGGTAGCGACGAAGTCCTTCTTGTCCTTGGTGTAGCGCAGGCCGGCGCGCAGTTTGAACGCCTCGTTCACGGTGTAGTTGATGGTACCGAAGGCCGCGTACGACTTGGCGTCCTGCTGCTGCGTCGCGTAAGCCGCGTTCTGCGGATTGCCGGCGGTGAAGGAATCGAAGGAGATCGAATCGATCTGGATATGCTCGTCGAAGTAGAACACGCCGGCGATCCACTGCAGCGGACCCTTGTTGTTCGACTCGACGCGGAATTCCTGCGACAGCTGCTTGTGGTCAGGAATCAGGTCGGCGGTCTCGACCGGGAACGGGATGAAGCCTGGGCCCATCGGCGGATGGAAGGAGGCGCCATAGCCGCCGTCCACGTCGCCGCGGCTGTAGAACTCCAGCTTTTCATAGCCGGTAATCGAGTGGAAGGTCAGGCCAGGGGTATCCCAGCGCAGGCGCAGGTTCACACCCTTGTTCTTCAGGTGCTGCTCATTGCCGCCGTCGGTCGGGTAGGACTTGTAGTCGAAATTGTCGACCAGCTCATTGGTGCCCTTCTTCAGGATATTGGCGCGGAACAGGGTGGCATTGCCGTCCATGTCGCGGGCGTGCACGTTCAGCAGCGCGCTGAAGTCCTTGTTAGGCTTCAGCAGGAACTGGATACGGCCCGCATTGTCCTTGTAGCCTTCGAAATCGGTGGTTGGCGCGCCTGGACGGTCGTTGTGAACACGGTCGCCACGGTGCTGCGATTGCAGCGAGATGCGGGTGGCCAGCACGTCGTTGATCGGGAAGTTGTATGCGCCTTCATAGTTGCGCACGCGGTCTTTGCCGAAACCGACGTTAACATAGCCTTCCTGGCGGAACACCGGCTTGGCGGAGTCGAACTTGATCACGCCGGCTGGGGAGTTACGGCCGAACAGGGTGCCTTGCGGGCCGCGCAGCACTTCCACCTGGTCCACGTCGAACACCGGGAAGCCCTTCAGCATCGGGTTTTCCTGCACGATGTCATCCATCACCAGGCCAACCGGCTGGGAAGCGTTCAGGTCGAAGTCGGTGTTGCCCAGGCCGCGGATATAGAAACGCGGGAAAGTGCGGCCGTAGTCGGACTCAACGGAAACGGATGGCGAACGGCCGTTCAGGAAACGGATATCCTGGCCGCCGGAGGTCAGCACGTCCAGCTTCTCGCCCTTCAGGGTGGCGATTGCCATCGGCACGTCCTTGATGTTTTCTGCGCGGCGCTGTGCCGTAACGATCACGGTTTCCAGCTGGCCCGGCTTTTTCACTTCTTCGGTGGTGGTAGTGGCTTCTTGCGCGATCGCGCCGTGAAGGGGAAATGCGCCGGCCACGGCCAGTGCAATCAGGGAGTGCTTGAGGCGTTTATCCATACCCGATGTTCCAATCTTTAAAAGAAAAGTAACGTAATGTTGCAATGGCGCGAATCCTAACACGAAAGCAAATGCCCTCTCTTACTTACGAGAAACCCCTTATTTAGTTGACTTGCATATAAATAAGTAAGCAAAAACGTATTTGCCATACATATAGCGCCTGCTGCATAGTAGTGAGCCACGAATCCATGCCGTGAGAAGCGGATTCGACTGCAAGAACAAGTGATTGCAGTTTGATTACGTGCCCAAGAATTAATCAAGGGTACATGTACAAAATTTGCATTTGTGCGTTGTTGGCAAGCTACAAGGTGCCGTGGCAGGGATTGCCGCGAAAAAGCGGAACGAGGCACTCCATAAAAATATACAATAACGAACTTCGACGGAGCCCTTACATGAAAATCAAACAACTTAGCATGATGATCGCCGCAGTTGCGGTAGCAGCCAGCGCAAACGCGGCTGATCCGAAGCTGGGCATCGTGTACGACGCTGGCGGCAAGTTCGACAAGTCGTTCAACCAGTCCGCTTTCGAAGGCGCCTCGCGCTTCCAGAAGGAAACCGGCATCAAATTCATCGAAGTGCAAGCCAGCAGCGATACCCAGGCTGAGCAGGTGCTGCGCGGCCTGGCCCGCAAGAAACTGGACCTGATCGCCTCGATCGGCTTCGCCCAGACCCAGGCAGTCCAGAAAGTTGCGAAAGAATTCCCGAATGTCCGCTTCGTCCTGATCGACGGCGTCGCACAAGGTAATAACGTCAATTCCGTGACGTTCAAGGAAGAAGAAGGTTCTTACCTGGTCGGCGTGGCCGGCGCCATGGCTTCCAAGACCAAGAAGCTGGGCTTCATTGGCGGCATCGATATTCCGCTGATCCGTACCTTCGCCTGCGGCTATGCCCAAGGCGCCAAGTCGGTAGACAAGAAAGCCGAAGTGATCTCGAACATGGTCGGCACCACCTCCGCCGCCTGGAACGACCCTGCCAAGGGCGGCGAGCTGGCCCGTGCCCAGTTTGACCGCGGCGTGGACGTGGTATTCGCTGTGGCCGGCGGTTCCGGCATGGGCACCCTGCAGACTGCCAAGGAAAAAGGCAAGCTGTCGATCGGCGTCGACTCCAACCAGAACCACCTGTACCCGGGCTCCGTGCTCACCTCGATGGTCAAGCGCGTGGACAACGCCGTGTACGATTCCTTCATGCAGATGAAGAACGGCACCTGGAAGGCCGGCGTGACCGCCAAGGGCCTGAAGGAAGGCGGCGTGGATTGGGCGCTGGACGAGAACAACCGCAAGGTGATCACGCCTGAGATCGAAAAGAAGGTCATGGGCGCGCGCAAGGACATCATCGATGGCAAAGTGAAGGTCATCGACATCCGCACCACCAACGCCGCCTGCCCGGCTTAACCAGTAGTTCCAATAAAGAGAACGCGCCGACGGGAATGCCCGTCCGGCGCGTTTTTCAGTAAATAAGACCGAAAATCCTATGACGCCAGCAGTAGAATTCCGCAACATCTCCAAGCATTTTGGGGCGGTTAAGGCGAATACGGACGTCAGTTTCTCCATCGCCAAAGGGGCCATCCATGGCCTGGTGGGTGAGAACGGCGCCGGCAAGTCGACCTTGATGAGCATCCTTTACGGCTATTACCGCGCAGATGGCGGTGAGATCCTGCTGGACGGTAAGGTGCAGCACATCCACAACTCGCACGAAGCGATCCGTCTCGGCATCGGCATGGTGCACCAGCACTTCATGCTGGTCGAGAACATGACCGTGCTCGATAACGTGATGCTGGGCAGCGAAGGCGGCTTCCGCCTGCGCGGGCACCGCGCCAGCGTCGAGAAGAAGCTGCGCGAAATTTGCGAACGCTATCGCCTGGACGTCGATCCGCTGGCCACCATCCACGACCTGTCCGTGGGCGCCCAGCAGCGTGTCGAGATCCTGAAGCAGATCTATCGTTCGGCCAACATCCTGATCCTGGACGAGCCGACCGCCGTGCTGACCGCCCAGGAAACCGAATCGCTGTTCGAGATCCTGAAGCTCTTCAAGGAACAGGGCAAGACCATCATCCTGATCACCCACAAGCTGCAGGAGATCAAGGACATTACCGACACCGTCACCGTGATGCGCGGCGGCCGTGTGGTGGGCGCCGTGCAGACTGCCGACACCACCAAGGAAGAACTGGCCCAGATGATGGTCGGCCGCCCGATCGAGAACAACCTGCCGCGCGGTGAATACAACCCAGGCAAGGCCGTGCTGGAAGTGAAGAACCTGCAACTGTCTGACGACAATGGCGTCAAGCTGCTGCAGGACATCAACTTCACCCTGCGCGCCGGCGAGATCGTGGCGATTGCAGGCGTGTCCGGCAACGGCCAGTCCGAGCTGATGGAAATCCTGTCCGGCATGAGCTTGCCGACCTCCGGCGAAGTGGACTTCGAAGGCAAGGCACTGCCCTTCCCGAAAAGCGGCGATGCCGACGGCCTGCCGACCAAGTTCCGCGAACTTGGCATCGGCCACGTGCCGGAAGACCGCTTGCGCGACGGCGTGATCAAGGCCTTCTCCGTCATGCAGAACACTTTCTTCGGCTACCAGGACAAGGTGAAGAACAAGTGGGGCCTGATCGACTTCAAGGGCATCGCGCAGCGCTGCGCCGGCCTGATGAAAGAGTTCGACGTGCGCCCCGCCAACCCGGACCTGCGCATTGGCCTGCTCTCCGGCGGTAACCAGCAGAAGGTGGTGATCGCACGCGAAGTGCTGGCCAAGCCGAAGCTGATGCTGGTCGGCCAGCCGACCCGCGGCGTCGACATCGGCACCATCGAATCCATCCACACCCAATTGCTGGCCCTGCGCGACCAGGGCGTGGCGATCCTGCTGGTATCGGTGGAACTGGAAGAAGTACGCGCCCTGGCCGACCGCATCCTCGTGATGTGCGGCGGCAAAATCACCGGCGAACTGAAAATCGACGAATTCGACACCACCCGCATCGGCTTGCTGATGGGTGGCATGCATAAGCACTGACCATGACCACGAACGATATGCCACGCTGGGCAACCGGCTTTGTCCTGCCCATCCTGAACTTGATGTCCGCCCTGCTGGTGGCCGCCCTGGTAATCCACCTGCTCGGCGAAGACCCGGTAGAGTCGCTGCAGATTCTGATCAACAGCGCCGTCGTCAATCCGGAAGGCCTGAGCTACACGCTGTTCTACGCCTCCACCTTTGTCTTTACCGGCCTGGCCGTTTCGATCGCCATGCAGGCCGGCCTGTTCAACATCGGTGCGGAAGGCCAGATGTATTTCGGCGGCCTTGGCCTGACGCTGGCCATGCTGGCCTTTGACGCATCGCTGCCCTGGTACTTGCTGATCCCGGTCGGCATCATCGGCGCTGCCCTGTTTGGCGCGCTATGGGCCTTCATCCCAGGCTACCTGCAGGCCAAGCGCGGCTCGCACATCGTGGTCACCACCATCATGTTCAACTTCATCTGCGCCTCGCTGATGAACTTCGTGATCGTGAAATACCTGATCCCTGCCGGCGAACAGAATACCGCTTCGCGCGTGTTCTCGGCGGCTGCCGAAATGCCGCGTCTGGGCAACTGGATTACCGCGCTGGGCGACACCCCGCTGAACATCAGCTTCTTCTTCGCCATCATTGCACTGGTGATCTACGGTGTCGTCATGTGGCGTTCGTCCTGGGGCTACAAGGTGCGTGCGCTGGGCCTGAACCAGCACGCCGCCCACTATGCCGGCGTGAAGATCAGCGCCTTGATCATCATCGTGATGGCGATCTCCGGTGCCTTGGCTGGCCTGGGATCGGTCAACTCCATCATGGGCTCGACCCACTACCTGTCGCTGAACTTCGTCGGCGGCGCGGGTTTTGTCGGTATCGCGATTGCGCTGATGGGCCGCCAGCATCCGGTCGGCATCTTCCTGTCGTCGGTGCTGTTTGGTGCGCTGATCCAGGGCGGCTTCGACCTGTCGCTGGAAAAGCCGAATATTCCAACCGAAACCTTCATTTTCATCCAGGGCTTGATCATCCTGTTCTGCGGCGCTATGGAAAACCTGTACGCCCCAGCCATCATCAAGCTGATCAAATTGCGCAAGGGTTAAGACCATGACTTTCGAAGATCTCCACCTGGGCTCCATCCTCGTCTCCACCGTGCGCAATGCGCCGGTGCTGATTTTCGCCGCCATGGCCGGATTGTTCGCAGAACGCTCCGGCGTGATCGACATCGGCCTGGAAGGCAAGATCCTTGCTTCCGCATTCGTCTCGGCGGCCGTGGCGTTTGCCACCCAAAATCCCTGGCTCGGCATCATGGCAGGCATGGGTGTATCCGTCGCGCTGGCGTTGCTGCAAGGCTTCGTCGCCATCACCCAGAAGGGCAACCAGCTGGTGGGCGGGATCGCCATCAACATCGCCATGAGCGGCCTGACCTTCGTGGTCGCGCAATACTTCTTCCAGCAAGGCGGCCGCACCCCTGACCTGGGCGAAGCGCGCCTGTTCGACGTGGTGCTGCCTGGCAGTGCCGCCGTGGCCGATGTGCCCTTCCTCGGCTGGTTCTATACCAAGCTGATTGGCGGCCATTCCGTGCTGGTCTACCTGGCCTTCATCCTGGTTCCGCTGGTGCACTGGTTCCTGTACAACTCGCGTTTCGGCCTGCGCCTGCGCGCTTGCGGCGAGAACCCGCATGCTGCCGATGCTGCGGGCGTTTCCGTGGAGCGCACCCGTTACGCCGCCATGCTGATCGCCGGCATCCTGTGCTCGTTCTCGGGTGCCTACCTGGCCATCGTGCAGTCAGGCTTCTTCCTGCGCGACATGTCGGCCGGCGCCGGTTACCTGGCGCTGACGGCCATGGTGTTCGGCAACTGGCGCCCGGTCTACACCTTCCTCGGCTGCCTGATGTTCGGCTTCTTCGGCGCCGTGCAAATCCAGCTGGAAGGCGTGGACCTGCCGGTGATCGGCCGCATTCCGGGCGCCCTGATCCAGATGGTGCCTTATGTCGTCACCGTGATCGTGCTGGCTGGCCTAATGGCCAAGTCGGTGGCGCCGAAAGCCATCGGCGTACCGTTCGTCAAATCGCGCTAAGCGCGCCCTCCTTCGCCCTGCGCCGGCCCAGGCCGGCCAGGGTTGCCAAACCTCCCAACAGCATCAGGCACGTCGCAGGTTCCGGTATTGCCGGCGCCGGTGTAATGGCGAAGGCAGTCCGGCTGGTCCAGTACCAGGTGCGGCTCCAGTCTTCCCATCCATAGCTCCACTGCGAATACTGGTCGCCGGTGCGAAAGCCAGCGCCCCAGCCGGAGAATGCCTCGTCATTTCCCCACCAGTTCGCGTCAATCGTCAACTGCCCCGTCAACTTATAGCTGAAGGCGCCGATCTCGCAGCGGAAATAAGGGTCGCTCAAGCTCAGGCATCCTTCCAGGTAGTTACGTCCCGCGATGGACAGTGCAGTCAGCTCCGCCAGCGAAATGATGCCATCGAGGTCGAGGTCCGTCCCGCGGAAGCCGCCATCGACGCGTGCGTCCGGCTGGAATACCCCATTCTCATTGAAGCCGGTGTAACTGAATTGCCAATCTTCCGCGCAGGCGCTGCCAGCGGCGCAGGCAAGAGCCAGCGCCAAACCAAGTTTGCGTGCCATGATGCCCTCCCTCGTGAAAACCGAGCTTTGATGCTAACAGCAGGCCGGCCAGGATCGAGCCCAGCCGGTATGCCGTGCGCAACACGCATGACTGTTGTGCCCGGCGAGTGGCAGGTTTATATTTCAAGGAGCAAGGAGTCCCACTCATGAGAAGGCGTGCCTGGATTTTGCGGAGATTGTTGCCCACGGCAATGTGCTGCCTGGGCCTGCATCTTTCCGTGCACGCGCGCGAGAACACGCCAACGCGCCTGGTTTATCCGCGCTATTTCTCGATACTCGATACCAGCAAGGGCTTCGACTGGATCGTGCTGCAAGCGGCCATGGAAAAGACGGCTGCCAGGTATGGCCCATTTTTGCTATCGGCTTCGCGCGAGCCGGTATCGGTGCCGCGCATGCTGCAAGAGCTGGGCCGCCCCGACGGCGCAATCAACATCATTGCCCGCGCCACCCAGCGCGACCTCGAAACGCAATTCCAGCCGATCCGCATACCGATAGACCGTGGCCTGATGGGCATGCGCCTGCTGCTGGTGCGCAAAGCCGACCTGCCGCGCTTCGCCGCAGTACGCACGCTGGCCGATTTACGCCACCTGAGTGCGGGCCAGGGCAAGGGCTGGGCTGATACGGCGGTGCTGTCGGCCGCCGGCATCAGCGTAGTGGAATCACCTCGCCCCGGCAGCCTGTTTGGCATGCTGGAAGCAGGCCGCTTCGACTTCTTCCCGCGCGCGGTGGACGAGGCGCCGCGCGAATACGATGTCATACGCAAGTCCCACAGCGATATCGTGATAGAGCCGACGCTGATGCTGCGCTATCCCCTGCCGCGCTATTTCTTCGTCCGGCGCGACGCGGAAGGCGACAAGCTTGCGGAACGTATCCGGGCTGGCATGGAGATGATGGTGAAAGACGGCTCGCTGGTTGCGCTGTTCCAGAAACACAAAGGCCCGCTGGTGGAGCGGGCCCAGATCGGCAAGCGGCACATTATCGAACTGCACAACCCCGCGCTGCCGCCCGAGACTCCGCTCCAGCGCAGCGAGTTGTGGTTCCGGCCTTAGGACTTCTGCATGCAACTGCCGATGGCGGCAAGGAAGCGCGTCCGGTAGGCCCGGAACTCCTCCAGGTTGTTGTAGGCCGAGCCTTCTCCGGTCGGCTGGCCGAACATGTAAATGGTGGCGATGGTCTGTCCCGCCGGGTACAGCAGGGTGTACATGCCGACAGAATGCCCGGGCGAGTAGCTGGGGTTTTCCAATGTCAAGACTTCGATGCCTGCCGCTTCCGCGCTTTCCAGCCCCATGGGCTTGTCATTCCCGCGATAGCGCGATGCCAGGAGTTCCATTTGCGCGCGGATCGCCTTGCGGTCTGACTCGAATTCAGCAGGGGCCGATTGCTCGATCTTGAGGTTGGCGGTGGGGACGGAAGCGCCTGCGAAAACCAGCGCGCGCAAGCCATCCTGCACGCTGACCTTTTCCGCACCGCTTGCCGTTTCCACAGTCCGGTACTGCATGCCGGCAGGCCAGCGCTTGACGTCTTGCAGCCGGTATTCGGCCGCCTTGACGCAAGCCGCCAGGCCATCCATCTTGTCGGCCGCTGCCGCGTGCTGCGCCGCGAACAAGGCAGCCAGCAGAGAAATCCTGAAACCGTTGTTCATTGTGCTCTCTCCTTTGCGGGAGCAGTGTAGCTGACGATTCCCCTGCCAAATCTCTCACTTGCTCACGGCCAGATTTTCTGCAGCAGGCCTGCCAGGTTGTAACCGCCCTTGATCAACTGCTCGCGCGCGAGGGCGGACGATGGCACCGGGTAGTTGTCAGGCACGGTCATCGCCCACACGGTGTACGTATCGCCGCTGCGGCTGGTCTGCTTGCTTGCAACGCCCACTTTCACGTCGGTGTAGGCCTGCTTGGCGGCCACCAGCGAATCGTTGGCCCATTGCTCTGGCCAGGTAATGGCATCGCCCTTCGGCAGCGTGACAACCGGTTTGCCGTCGACGGCCCACTGGCTGAATTTGTCCACCGTGCGCATGCTGCTACGGCGCATGGCGTAATCGACCACCGTGGTGTCCCAGTAGGAGTGGAACGGCTTGGTCGGGTATTTGGATGGCGCTTCGTCGCCGGCAGGAATGCCGCTCTTGGCGCTGGCTGCCGCCAGGGCTGCTTCATCCATCTGCAGGTTGTTGCCACCGCGCGAATCGAAGATGTTCAGGGAATCGATTTCCTTGTCCGACTTCGGCACCACGAACTTGCCTTCCTTGTCGACGAAAGCCGCGCCGACATGCAACGGCTGGTGGATGTCGCCAGCAAGGTGGGTCAGGATCAGCAGCGCCTGGCGCTTGGTGAATTTACCGTCGCCCTTGCCCTGCAAGGTCGCGATGCACTGCTGCAGCGTCTGCACCACGTCATGTTCGGAGGTACCGGCGCCGTGCAGGTGGTACTCGGTCAGCTGGAACGGCACGTCGGTGTAGTGATATTCGCTATGCTTAGGATGCGCCGCCACGTAGTCGTTCATTTCCTGCGTCTGCGGGCCGCAGAAAGTGCCCTTCACGCAATCGGCCCAGTTGGCGATCTTTTCCAGGTCCTCCCCCGGCTGCAACAGGGCCCGCACCTGCTTCTCGGCATTGGAACCCTTGATCAGGTTATCCGCGATCGCGCCCACGATGCGGTGGCCGGCATTCCCCCAGGCCATGGCGTTGGTGGACAGGAAGGCGCCGGACAGCGCGGCGATCAGTGCAAGTTTCTTCATTCTTCTTTCCCTTTGTTCGGTTTCGGGTAATCCTTGTTGATGTCCAGCGGCTCGGCATACTGCGAGCTCCAGGCCTGCTCCTGCAGCGCATAGACACGCTTGGCCATGGCTTCGTTGCGCATCACCACTTCCATATTGCGCGACAGGTCGAAGTAGCCGCCGGCCCAGTTGCTGGTGCCGACCCATGCCAGCTTGCCGTCGATGACCAGGGTCTTGCTATGCCAGACGCGGGCGAATGGGATAAAGCCGGTGGAGGCCTTCGGAATCGTCACGACGCGCACTTCCACGTTCGGCAGGATGGCCAGCGATTTCAGGTGCTGGATGGCCGGCTTCTCGAGGTTCCAGTTCGACACCAGCAGCTTGACCTTCACCCCGCGCGTCGCGGCAGCGCGCAGCGCGTTGTCGACCACGGCGTAGAACGGGCGCGTGCCATTCGGTCCGTAGCTCAGGGGCGCATAATCCAGCATCGAGACGCGGATCTCCTGCTTTGCATCGGCCAGGAGCGCCGGCAGCACGACTTCGGAATCGGCCACACCGGCCGGGTTGAAGCCGCCCGGGCTGGCGATCAGGAAGTTGGCGTCCGTCGGCAGCGCAGCTGCCAGCGGTGCGCCAGCGAGGATGGCGGCCTTGGCCTGCAGCGGCGCCACTGCCTTGCCCGCAGCCAGCGTTGCTTGCGCGGCCCAGTCCTGCTCGAAGATGGCCTGCACCTGGCCGACGATTTTGGCATCGGTGATGCGCAGGCCGGTTTCATGGATGTGCGTGAACGCGCGCCAGTCGAAATTCTGGCTGCCGATGAAGGCAACCTTATGGTCCACCGTCAGGTATTTGGCGTGGATGATGCCATTGCCGGTGAGCTGGCTCACGTCCAGTACGCGCATTTCCAGGTTGGGAATTGCGCGCAGGCGGTCCACGGTTGCCTTGTCGGACAAGCCGGTCACGCCCTTCTTGTCTACCAGGAAGCGGATCTTCACGCCGCGCCTGCCGGCTGATTCCAGGCGCTCGATGACTTTCTCGAACGGCGCACCGGGCACGCTGGCGATGTAGAACTGGCCGATGCAGATCTCCGACTTCGCATTGTCGAACAGCTCGGTCCAGACTTCGACCGGGCCGCGCAGGTCGTCGCTTTTCAGCGCGGTTTCTACCGGCGCGGTCTGCACCAGCTCAAAGCCCGGGATCTGGAAAGCCGCATGGGCGCTGGTGAAGCATGCAGCCAGTGCGGCTGCGAGGAGATAGCGGCGCATAGCCTTCCTTTCTTTACTTGATGCGAATAATGCGCGGAACGGCGCCGTAAGTACCGGCCGGCTTATTGTCCTGCTCCAGGCGCACCAGGTAGCTGCGCAGCGAATCGACATCGCGCACGCCGGTCGCGGCCTGGTTGCTGCCCTGGCGGAAAGTCACAAAACCGTCATTGCCCTCGGCCAGGAAGTTGTATACAGCCACGCGATAGCTGGCGCCTTCATCGATCGCCACGCCATTCAGCTTGACGCTGTCGCGCACGATGCGCTGGCCTTTCGGCTTGCGCATGTCCCAGGAATAGGTGAAGCCTTCCGATACCTGCAGCAGGCCGCGTTTCTCGGATTCACTACCGCTCCACTGCCCTTCCAGCAGCGCGAAGATTTGCGCCCCTGTCAGGTTCATCACCACGATCTCGTTCCCGAACGGCAGCACGACCTGGGTCTGCGCCACATTCACCACGTTGTTCGCGCCGGCGTCCAGCGCGGTGCGGATGCCGCCGGTATTGGTGAACGCAATCTGCGCGCCCCATTTGCGCGACGATGCCAGGATCGCATCCGCCACCACCTGGCCCAGCGGCGATTCGTCGCCGTTCGACATCAGGGTCTTGCTGATCGACGGCACAGCTATTTTCGCCACCGGCTTGTTCAATTCTTCGCTGCTGCGCGCACGCACGGAAGCGACCAGCGCATCGACTTCCGGCATGCCGGCGTACTTGCCCGGCTCCACCACGATATTGCGCGCGCTGGCATCGACCACGGCGCCGGTCTGGCGGTCCACCACCAGCGAGATGCGCGACAGCATATGGCCGAATTTTTCGGCCTGCGTCACCAGCTTGCCGTCGACGCGGCACAGGTAGCCGTTGTGCGAATGGCCGCTCACGACCAGGCGCACGGCAGGATCGAGGCGCTTGACCACATCGGCAATGTCGCCATCGAGGTCGCCGCAATACTGCTGGTCGTAGCGCGCCTTGGTATGGCCGCCCTGGTGGATCAGCACCACGAATACGGTCGCGCCTTGCGCGCGCAATTCAGGCAGCAAGCGATTGACCGCTTGCGCCTCGTCGATGAATTGCAGGCCGCTGATCCCGCCTGCCGCCACCAGCTCCGGCGTGTCCTTCAACACGGTGCCGATGAAGGCAACCTTCACGCCCTTGATTTCGTCGATGCGGTAAGCCGGCAACAAGGTCTGGTTGCTGCGCGTGTCGATCACGTTGGCGGCCAGGTAGCTGAATTTGGCGCCATCCCAGGATGGGTTGAATTGGCAGGCTTTGTCGGGGCGCGGCGAAGTTGCGCAGCCGCCTTTGGCCTGGCGCAGCAACTCCACGCGGCCGGCATCGAATTCATGGTTGCCGACCGAGGTGGCGCGCATGCCGAGCAGGTTCAGCGCCTGGATGGTCGGCTCGTCGGCGAACATGGCCGACATGGCCGGGCTGGCGCCGATCATGTCGCCGGCACCGACGACCACCAGCTCCGGATCGTCCTTACGCCAGGCTTGCAGCATCGCTGCCAGCGCGTCGATGCCGCCCGCCTTGCCGCCTTCAAAGCGCGACGATTCCAGGTGACCGTGCAGGTCGTTCAAGCCGACCAGCGTCAGCTCGACCTGGTTGTCGGGACGGTGTGTGGCGCAGCCGGCCAGCAACATCGCTAGGGCAAAAGGACGCAGGAATGGCTTCATATGGATAAAGGGTTAAAGGCAGATTGTACAGGCGGCGCATGGCGCAGCGCGCGCCGGGAAACGATATGTTACGCAGTAAAAAAAACGGGCCCGAAGGCCCGTTTCATATCAGGTCAACTGTACTTAGAAGTCGACCGACAGGGTGCCCGACACCATGCGCGGAGCGCCCAGGTAGTAGCGGGTGGCGCCGGAAGCGGCCAGGCCCTGGTATGGCAGCGAGTTGACCACGGTGGTGGACGACGGGTTGCGATACTGCTTGTTGTTCAGGTTGCTGACGTTCCAAGTGAACTTAGGACGCTTCATCCAGCCCCAGTTCGCGAAGGTGTAGCCACCGTCCAGGCTGTAGGTGGTGTAGCCAGGAGCCACTTCGTCGTTCATGAAGGAAGCGTACTGGCGGCTGGTTGCACGCGCTTTGGCACGAACGTAGAACGAACCAATCTGGTATTCCACCGACACGCCGGCCTTGCGGCGTGGCGAGTTAGGCGCTTCCTTGCCTGCGGTCGGCAGGGTGATGGTGGCGCTGCCAGGGATGTTGTCCTTCAGTTCGGTCTTCAGCAGGCCCAGGGAACCGTAGAACGACCAGCCGTTGACCGGGGTGTTACCGATTTCAACTTCCAGGCCGCTGTGTTTCTCGGAGCCGACGTTGATGTAGGTGTTCTTCTTGGTATCAGGGTCAAAGCTGGTTGCCTGCTTGTTCTTGAAGTCGGTGTAGAACGCAGTCACGGTCGCGATGAACTTCTTGTCCTGGTGGCGGTAGCCGATGTCGCCGCTCCAAGAGGTTTCCGGTTCAACGTTGCGGAACATGGCAGCAACCAGGTTCTGGTCCACGGTCACGCTGGTGCCGATGTTGCCGAACACGAAGTTCGGTGGAGTCTTCATATTCTTGGCGACGGAGGCGAAGACCTGGTCGTCAGGAGTGAAGCGCCAGCGAGCGCCGAATTGCGGCAGCACTTCGCTGTACTTGCGGGTGTAGCTGTATGGCTTGACGTTGTTGTTCTCGTCGCCCCAGTTGCTGAACTCGCGCTTGACGTGCGGTGCACGAACGCCAACGTTGATCTGCACGGCATCGTCAGCCAGGCTGACGGTATCCTGCAAGAATGCCTGGTAAGCGGTCGAGATCGAGATCCAGTCGCGGCTCTGTGCCGGATGGCCATCAGGACGCAGGATCTGGCCGTCTTCCAGCCACACGTCGGCGCGCTCGCCTTCGTTGGTCAGCAACAGCATTGGGCCGGTCTGCTCGTGACGTGCACGCTCATACCATACGCCGGCCTTGATTTCGTGATTGGCGATGTTGTAGATGGTTGCGAAGTTGAAGCCAGGACGGAAGGTCTTGGTCACGCTGGCGTTCGCCACCAGGACGGTATCCAGGGTGTCGCCGTCGCCGTTCAGGTCGACGGTGCCGGTGCGGCTGCCGGTAACTGGGTTATAGAACTGCTTTTCCGACTGGGCGCGCTGCTGCACACCACCGTTGCCGAAGCCGTACCACAGGTATGGGGTGAAGGCGACGTCCAGGTTGTCGGTCAGGCGGAACTTGCTGACAGCCGAAGCGATCACGTTCTTGAACGGGTTGATACCCAGGCCGTAGTAGGCGGGCGACTGGGTGGTTTCGTTCTGCGCAGTGCCTTTCACTGGAGTCAGGTGACCCTTGAAGGTATCGGCGTAATCGTAGTAGTAACCGTTGGCCTTGATTTCAGCCAGGGTCAGGTTGTTGATGTTGTTGTTGACTGCCTTGTTGAACAGAACGGTACCGTGAATGTAGTTGAAACGGTCCCAGTCGTAGTTCACGCCGAGGTCGATGTGGTTACGTTCTGCACCGCCCTTGCCCTTCCACTTGTCGGCTTCTGCGTGCGAAGCGGAGATGAAGGCCTTGAACTTGCCGATTTCGCCGGTGTCGTAGCGCACGAAGGTCTTGCTCAGGTTCAGTTGGCCGAGGGTTTGCATCACGCGCACGCGCTGCATCTTTTCAGGCTGGCAGGTGGTGATGCCGAAGTTGCCGCCGGTGGCGCCTACTTGTGGGGAGTCGACGTCGGTCGAACCCTGGGTCACAAACTGGGAGCAGGTGTTTTCCTGGTCCACATATTCTTGTGGGTAGATCGCGAAGTTACCGGAGTCATTGACTGGCACGCCGTTGATGGTGGCGCCGATCTGGTCGGAGTTGAAGCCGCGCAGGGTCATGCCGCCGCCGAACAGGCCGGTTGCGTCGTGGTTGTAGCTGTTCACGGCTGGCAGCATTTCCAATGCTTCGTATGCGTTACCGGTTGGGCGCTGCTTTTCCAGCTCTTCCAAGGTAATGGTCGAACGCGCTTTCGGTGCGTCTTCGGTCACCATCAGGCCCATACCCAGCTTCTTGCCAGTGATGACCACGGTGCTGTCGCCCTTGGTGGTGGTAACTTGTGGCGCAACGTCGGACGCCGATTGGGCATAAGCCGAACCTGCGGCGATGCAAGCCATCTGCGCCGCGAAGGCGATCAGGCTCATGCGCAATTGTTTCGATTGCATTGGATTTCCCCTAGAGTGTTGTAAGACTAAAAAACTGGTGTACTTTAGTTGCCGAGCATGACGCTAGCATGACAAGGAGCCACTATTGCATGGGTGCCTCGGAGGCGACAAATATGTTTTCCCTAAGCGATTTATTCGTTGCCGAAATAAATAGACAAGATGGGAAGCTTTGCGCTCTTATTTAATAGGCGGCATTATAAGTGAGCTACATCCGAATGAAATTTTCTAATTTTCGGAATGAAGCAATTGCCTGCTGCAAGATTGGCAAACTGTAGCAAATGCGCCACATTGCTTGGGAGGAAGGCAACAATCCGCCGAGGCGGATTGTCGTTTTTTTGATCACTACTAGCGGGATTTAGCGCCGAATTCCGCGATATCTGCTTCGAACTTGGCAAATCGGGTATCGAGCTGCTTGAGCAGGCGCTGCTTGTCGGCGTCGGACAGGAAGCCATAGCGAATGCTGTCATATGACAGCTTTTTCACCTCGGCATAGCTGGTTTTGTAGCGGCTGGCGAACAGCAGGTATTCATTGGACAAGGTGTTGCGGCTGACACCGGTATCGTCGCTCGACAGGACGAACGGCACGCCGTACTTGCGGTAAATGTTGACCGGATGCGCCTCCCCTTTCACGCCGAGGATGAACTCATTCGACGTCAAATTCACTTCCACAGCAATATTCTTCTCGCGCATCTTCTTCAGGATGCCCAGCGGCTGGCGTTCGTGGGCAATGTCCATGCCGTGGCCAATACGCTTGGCGCCGGCGATATCGACCGCTTCAGCAATATGAAATTTCAGGCCTTCCGGCGGCACCTGGCCCAGAGCCAGCTCGCCGGCGTGCAGCGACAGCCTGACCTTCGGGTATTTGGCGCTCAGGAACTTGTACATGCGCATGTGCAGGCTGTAGTCGCGCATCGATACCGGGTAATGCTCGGCTCCGACAATATTGACCGACACCACTTTCGGATTTTGGCTGGCAATCTTGAAGCCCGCCGCCATCTGCGAAAACACGATCGACGGCGACAGGAAGCGCAGCACGAAAGGCTGGTAGCGCATGGTGAAATTGTCGTCGTCGATGCCGGCGCTGCTGCTGTCGACGTAAGCGCTGTAGTCGGCGATACCCTTGTTGAAGGCCGGGCTGGCTTCCAGCTTGGCGAGGTAGGCAGCGAAGGCCGCCTCATCGGTCAGCTTGCCGTCGAATTCGGCATCGAAGGTGATCGGGGCGATCTCGAACACGGTCTCGATATAGCTGACATTTTCCGCAATCGCGCGCTCTTTCAGGCGCTTCTGGCCGTCATTTCCATTGGTCGAGGCGACGTCGTTAAAGCGCGGGAAGGTAGTGAAAAAAGCCAGGTCCGGCGCCAGCTGGTCTTCGCTGTGGTTGTAGAAGTCCATGGTGGACCACTTGTGCAGCAGGGCGCGGTAGGCAACGGGATCCTGCTCGAGCTGGGCGACGGTCGCGCAGTTCTTGCGGTCGGCTGCCTTGTCGGCCTGCACGTTCCAGGTAGTCTTGTCGACGCAGTAGCCCAGCTTGTCGACCCATTCCAGGTACTGCTCGGCATAGATGGAGCCGGAGTAATGGTGGTGCAGGTCGGCGCCCTTCGGCATATTGTTGAAGAACATGGCCAGTTCCGCAGTCTTGGGCGCCGGGCCGGAGACCAGCGAGGCGAAATGGCGCGCGGTGATATCGGCATTCGATGCCGCGCCGGCCATTGGAGCGGCGAAGGCGGCGGATATCGCGGCGGCGATCAGGAGACTGCTGAATGGCTTGTGCATATTCTTTCCCTAGGCGTGGTGGAGGCAGTCAACCCTGCGCCCGCGCATGCACCAGGCGGCCGCCTGAATAGGTCGCCGCGATGGCGCGGTCATCCCCCAGCAGGGCCAGTGCGAACAGCTGCTCTTCCAGGCTGTCGGTGTTGGCGCTGCGGCGTGCCAGCAGCGGCGTGGCCTGCGGGTCGATCACGATAAAGTCCGCTTCGCGGCCGGCGGCAAAGCTGCCGATCGTGTCGTCCAGGTGCAGGCTGCGCGCCGCGCCCAGCGTCGCCAGGTAGAACATGCGCATGGCAGGCAGGTAGCTGCCCTTCAAGCGCGCTACTTTATAGGCTTCATTCATCGTTTGCAACATGCTGAACGAGGTGCCGGCGCCAACGTCGGTCGCCAGCGACAGCAACATGCCGGCCTTGTCGGCTTGCTCGAAATCGAACAGGCCCGAGCCAAGGAACAGGTTGGAGGTTGGGCAGACGGCAGCGGCGGCCCTGGCTTCGGCCATGCGCGCGCGGTCGGTTTCATCCAGCCAGATGCAGTGGCCGTAGACAGCGCGCGGGCGCATCATGCCGTAGCGGTCGTACACGTCCAGGTAGCTGCGCGCCTGCGGGAACAGGGTCTTGACCCAGGCGCATTCTTCCTTGTTCTCCGAGACGTGGGTTTGCAGGAAGGTGTCCGGGTATTTTTGCGCCAGCTCGCCGGCCAGCTGCAACTGGGCTTCGGTCGAAGTCGGGGCAAAGCGCGGCGTAATGGCGTACAGCGAACGGCCTTTCTTGTGCCAGCGCTGGATCAGGGCTTCGGTTTCCTCGGCGCCGCTTTCGGCGGTATCGCACAGGAAGTCCGGGCAGTGGCGGTCCATCATCACTTTGCCGGCGATCATGCGCAGCTCGCGCTTTTCACTGGCGGTAAAGAAGGCGTCCACCGATTGCGGGTGCACGGTGCCGTAGACCATGGCGGTGGTGGTGCCGTTGCGCAGCAGCTCGTCCAGGAAGAACTCGGCCACCTGGGCGCCATGCGCCGGATCCTCGAACTGGCGCTCGGTCGGAAAAGTATATTGCTCCAGCCACGGCAGCAGGCCGGGCGCCGGCGAGGCGATCATGTCGGTTTGCGGATAGTGCACATGGCTGTCGATGAAGCCGGGCATGACGATCTTGCCGCGGTAGTCCTTCACTTCGGTGCCGGGCGGCAGGGTTGGCGCCAGCGTGGCGTAATCGCCCGCTGCCTGCACCTTGCCTTCGGCCACGATCAGCAGGCCGTCTTCGTGCCAGGCGTGGGCGCGTTCGATGAAGGCCGGATCGGCGTGAAAATGCAGCAAGCCTGCTCGGTAGGCTTGCACGCTGGTGGTTTTGCTCATTGCTAGTCTTTCGCCTGGGATTCCCAGACCATCAGTAATTGGGCGGCAACCGAGGCGGCGATCACCGCCGGAGCCTTGTTGATGATACCCGGTAGGCCAATCGGGCATACCATGTTTTCGGTGCTGAGTCCTTTTGCCGCGAGGCGGGAGGTGAACTGGGCACGCTTGGTTTTGGAACCGATCAGGCCGAACCAACCGACATTGGGCCGGCGCAGGATGGCTTCAGTCAGTTGCTGGTCGAGGGCGTGGCTGTGGGTCAGCACCAGGTAGCTGGCGTTGTCGGGCGCCTCGTCCACGCAGGCTTCCGGCGTGTCGGTGGCCTCGATAGTGACATTGTCCGGCACCTCTTGCGGGAACATGGCGTCGCGCTCATCGACCCAGGTGACGGTGCAGGGCAGCTCGGCCAGTGCGCGCACGATGGCGGCGCCAACGTGGCCCGCGCCAAACAGCACGAGATGCGCACGCGGCGCCTTGACGGGGTTGACCAGCCAGCGGCGGCCAGCGGCATCGGTATGGATATGCGTTTCCTTGTGCTCTTCATCCACGAGCCGGCACTCCGCTGCGCCATCGATGGCCGTGATGCGGCAGCTGTCTTCCTTGCGCCGCTGGCGGAACTGCTCCATGACGTCGGCCAGGCCACCTTCGACCGGCTCGAACAGCAGCCAGACTACGCCACCGCAGCATTGGCCCAGGCTCGGGCCAAGCGGGAAACGCTCAAGATGCGGGGATACTGCGCGCCCAGCGTTGCGTGCTGCGATCATTTCGCGGGCGATGGCGAACGCCTTGTGCTCCAGGTGGCCGCCGCCGATGGTATCGAACTGGCCGGTGGCGGTAACCAGCATATGCGTCCCCGCCTCGCGCGGCACCGAACCTTCGGCGCGCGCGACCGTGACGAGTACCGCCGGCTCCCCGGCTGGCGTCAACCAGTCAGCCATGTCAGCCTGCCGCAGCTTCGACCGCCGCGATGGCGCGCAGGATTTCCTCGCTGGTCGCGGGCGCGTTCAAGGGCGGATTGACGCGATGCCCGCCGACTGCGGAAATCGCATCGCGGATGGCAAAGAACACCGAGAACGGCAGGAGCAAAGGCGGTTCGCCCACTGCCTTGGAGCGATGGATCGAATCCTCGACATTGCGGTTCTGGAACAGTTTGACGCGGAAATCTTCCGGGCAGTCGGATATGCCGGGAATCTTGTAGGTGGACGGCGCGTGCGTCATCAGCTTGCCAGCGCCGTTCCACCACAACTGCTCGGTGGTCAGCCAGCCCATGCCCTGGATGAAGGCGCCTTCGACCTGGCCGATGTCGATGGCCGGGTTCAGCGACTGGCCGGCATCGTACAGTGCGTCGGCGCGCAACAGCTTCCATTCGCCCGTCAGCGTATCGACCACCACTTCCGACACCGCGGCGCCGTAGGCGTAGTAGGAGAACGGATGGCCGTTCATGGTTTTCGGGTCCCAATGCAGGTTCGGCGTCGCATAGTAGCCGTCGGACCAGAGCTGCACTCGGGCCAGGTAAGCCTTCTGCGCCAGCGCTTCAAACGGCACGCTCTGGCCGTTCACGTGGATCTCGTTGGCGAAGAAGCGTACGTCGGCAGCTTCGCCGCCCAGCGTTTTCGCGGCAAACGCCGCCAGCCGCTCGCGGATCTGGCGCGCCGCATCCTGCGCCGCTTTGCCGTTCAGGTCCGCACCGGTGGATGCCGCCGTGGCCGAGGTATTCGCCACTTTGCTGGTATCGGTTGCCGTGATGCGCACGCGCTCCAGGTCCAGGCCCAGCTCATGTGCGACCACTTGCAGCACCTTGGTATTGATGCCCTGCCCCATCTCCGTGCCGCCATGGTTGACCAGCACCGAACCGTCGACATAGACGTGCACCAGCGCGCCCGCCTGGTTCAGGTGGGTGACGTTGAAGGCGATGCCGAACTTCACCGGGGTCAGCGCCAGGCCGCGTTTCAGCACCGGGCTGGCCGCGTTGTAGGCGGCGACAGCGGCACGGCGCGCGCGGTATTCGCTGCTTTGCTCCAGCTCGGCGACCAGCTCGTGGATCACGTTGTCGACGATCACCTGGCCATACGGTGTTTCATTGCGCTCGGTCTTGCCGTAGAAGTTCAGGCGGCGGATATCCAGCGGATCCTGCCCCAGGTTGCGCGCAATCTCATCGATCACGTATTCAATCGCGATGGCGCCCTGCGGGCCGCCGAAGCCGCGGAAGGCCGTGTTCGACTGGGTGTTGGTCTTGCCGCATGCCGCGTGGATTTCCACGTCCGACAGGTAATAGGTATTGTCGAAGTGGCAGACCGCACGGGTTGCAACGGGGCCCGACAAGTCGGCCGAGTAACCGGCACGCGACGTCATGTCGACTTTGGCCGCCACGATGCGGCCCGTGTCGTCGTAGCCGACTTCGTACTCGTAATAGAAGCAGTGGCGTTTGCCGGTCACCATCATGTCGTCGTCGCGGTCGGCGCGCAGCTTGACCGGCTTGCCGGTGCGGGCGGCTGCAATTGCCGCGGCAGCGGCCCACAGCGCCGATTGCGACTCCTTGCCGCCGAAGCCGCCGCCCATGCGGCGGCATTCCACCGTCACATGATGCGAGTGCAGGCCCAGCGCATGCGCCACCACATGCTGCATTTCGCTCGGGTGCTGGGTCGAGCACTGCACCAGCATGGCCTTGCCCTCTTTCGGAATGGCATAGGCGATCTGCCCTTCGAGGTAGAACTGTTCCTGGCCGCCGACATAAAGCTGGCCCTTGACCGTGTGCGGCGCCTTCTCAAATGCTGCCTGCGCATCGCCGCGCAGCAGCTTCATTGGCGGCAGCACGTAGGAAGCTGCAGCCTTCGCTTGCTGCGGTGTCAGGATCGCCGGCAGCTCTTCATAGCCGACCACGCCCCGCTTTGCGGCGCGGCGTGCATTGGTATGCGAGTCGGCAACGACGATGAAGATCGGCTGGCCGACGTACTGCACCAGGCCATCGGCCAGGATCGGGTCGTCGTGGATGATCGGGCCGCAGTCGTTGGTGCCCGGGATGTCGGAGACTGTGTACACCGCGACCACGCCGGGAGCGGCGCGCACCGCATCCAGGTCCAGCGAAGTGATGCGGGCGTGGGCCTTGGATGAGAGGCCGAGCGCCGCATGCAGGGTGCCGCGCAGCTCGGGGATGTCGTCGGTGTAGGTCGCCTGGCCCAGCACATGCAGTTCGGCCGATTCGTGCTTGCGCGGAATGCCGACGCCGCTCCAGGTGGCGGCCTTCAGTTCAGGAGTGACGGGATGGTTCATGCTGTCTCCTTTACACGCTGACGGCGAAGGCGTTGACGGCATCAGCCGCCAGCGGCGCGTCGCTGCGCGTCTCAAGCCAGAAGCGGCGCAGCAGGTTCTGCGCCGTTTTCATACGGTACTCGCTGCTGGCGCGCATATCGCTCAAAGGCGCGTAGTCGCGGGCCAGGGCTGCCATCGCGTCGGCCAGCGCAGCCTCGTTCCAGGCGCGGCCATTCAGCGCGGCTTCCGCCTGTGCGGCGCGTTTCGGCGTCGCAGCCATGCCGCCGAACGCGATGCGCGCTTCGGCAACCGCATCGCCGTCCATGCGCAAGGCGAAAGCCGCGCAAACGGCGGAAATATCCTGGTCGAAGCGCTTGGCCAGCTTGTACGTGCGGAAGCGCACGTCCTCGCGCGGCAGCGGCACGCGCACGGCCTGCACGAACTCGCCAGGCTGCAAATCCTTCTTCATGTAATCGAGATAAAAGTCTTCCAGCGCCAGCACGCGTTCGCCGGCCGAGCCGCACAGCACGACCTGCGCGCCGAGTGCGATCAGCCATGGCATGGAGTCGCCGATCGGAGAACCGTTGGCGACATTGCCGCCCAGCGTGCCGGCATTGCGAATCGGCAGCGAAGCGAAGCGCTGGCGCAGCTCGCCCAGTTGGTCCGGATAGTGCCGGCACAGCGCATTGTAGGCGTTCTCCAGCGACACGCCGGCGCCGATTTCAACGAAGCCATCCTCCACGCGCAGCACTTTCAGCGCGTCGACGTGGCCGAGGTAAATAATGTCGCCCAGGTCGCGCATCTGCTTGGTAACCCACAGGCCGACGTCGGTGGACCCGGCCAGCAGCACCGCGCCCGGATTGGCCGCGCGCAGCTGGATCAGTTCATCCAGGGTGCGCGGCGCCAGGAAGGTCTGGCCATGCGCGCTGTAGACGGCCAGCGAGTCGCGCTTCAGCGACTCGAGCTGTTCGGCCACGCGGGCGGCGTCGAATTCGACTTTGGGCAGCTCAACCATGCGTTGGGCGGCATCGATGATCGGGCGGTAGCCGGTGCAGCGGCACAGGTTGCCCGACAGGCAGTCGTCGATTTCCTTGCGCGAGGCGCATTGGCCTTCTTTTTTCAGGTACAGGCCCCACAGCGACATCGCGAAGCCCGGCGTACAGAAACCGCATTGCGAACCGTGACACTCGACCAGCGCCTGCTGCACCGGGTGCAACGCGCCGTCGGCCTGCTGCAGGTCTTCCACGGTGAACAGGGCCTTGCCGTCCAGCGTCGGGGTGAGCTGGATGCAGGAATTGACCGCTTTCAGTTCCAGCTTGCCGTCGACCACGCTGCCCAGCACCACGGTGCAAGCGCCGCAGTCGCCTTCGGCGCAGCCTTCCTTGGTGCCGGTGCAGTGCAGGTCTTCGCGCAGGTGCTGCAGCACAGTCTGCGTCGGGGCGGCATCCCGTACTTCATGCACGGCGCCACGGTAGTAAAAGCGGATCGGTTCTGACATCTTGTCCTCGCAGGTCTCCTAGCTTGCAAGATAACATTACCGCACCCCAGCCATATAAGAAAACTCTGATTTTGAATATCAGGCGTTTCGCATATAGGGGTGATGCTTGTGCCAGTGCTCGGCAATGTCGATGCGGCGCGTGATCCACACCTTGTCATGGCTTTGCACATAGTCGAGGAAACGCGCCAATGCGGCAGCGCGCGCCGGACGGCCCACCAGGCGGCAATGCAGGCCGATCGACAGCATTTTCGGCTGGTTCAGGCCGTTCGGATCCCCTTCCTTATAGAGTACGTCGAATGCGTCCTTGAGGTAATCGAAGAATTGGGTGCCGCTATTAAACCCTTGCATCGCGGCAAAGCGCATATCGTTGGTGTCCAGCGTGTAGGGGACGATCAGTTGCGGCGTGACGGCCGGCTTGCCATCGGCGCCGGTGTGCGCCACTTCCTGCCAGAACGGCAAGTCGTCGCCGTAGTAATCGGCGTCGTAGCGGAAGCCGCCATGCTCCACCACCAGCCGGCGCGTATTGGGCGAATCGCGCCCGGTGTACCAGCCCAGCGGCGCGCTGCCGGTCAGGTCCTTGATGATCTGCACCGCTTCCTTCATGTGGGCGCGCTCGGTTTCCTCGTCCATGTTCTGGTAGGTGATCCAGCGCAGGCCGTGGCAGGCGATTTCGTGCCCCAGTTCCTGGAAAGCAGCCACCGCTTCCGGATGGCGCTGCAGCGCCATCGAGACGCCGAAAATGGTCAGCGGCAGCTTGCGCTCTTCGAACATGCGCAGCAAGCGCCAGAGGCCGGCGCGCGAACCGTACTCATAGATCGATTCCATGCTCATGTGGCGGTTCGGGAAGGCGGCCGCGCCGATGATCTCGGACAGGAAGGTTTCCGAGGCCGGGTCGCCGTGCAGCACGCAGTTTTCACCGCCCTCTTCATAGTTCAGCACGAATTGCAGGGCCACGCGGGCCTGGCCCGGCCATTGCGGATGGGGTGGATTGCGGCCATAGCCGGCCAGGTCGCGAGGATAGTTGTTCATGGTGGTCCGTGATCAAAGGTATATGCTCAATAATATATTGGCGTTATGGCACCGGTATATGATCTGCCGGATAAGCAAAATAAGGAATGCAAAATGGGAAAACTGAGCACCCACGTCCTCGATACCGCCAACGGCCGTCCCGCCGCTGGCGTGCATGTGGCACTGTATGCGCTGGCCGGCAGCGGCCGCACGCTATTGAAGGAGGATGTGACCAATGCCGATGGCCGCTGCGGCGCGCCGCTGCTGGAGGGCGACGCCATGCAGCCCGGCCGCTATGAACTGGTGTTCGGCGCCGGAGATTATTTCGCAGCGCTCGGCGTGGATTTGCCGGCGCCGCGTTTCATCGACCAGGTGACGATCGCCTTCGGCATCGCCCACGCAGACCAGAACTACCACGTGCCGCTGGTGGTGTCGCCGTGGGCGTATTCGACCTACCGCGGCAGCTAGCCTAGTCGCGCAGCATGACGGCGCGTTCGCCGCGCCGGGCTTTCTGCTGCAGCTGCATCAGGCCATACAGCAGCGCTTCCGGCGTCGGCGGGCAGCCCGGCACGTAGACATCGACCGGCACGATGCGGTCGCAGCCGCGCACCACCGAATACGAGTAGTGGTAATAGCCGCCGCCATTGGCGCAGGATCCCATCGACACCACATAGCGCGGCTCGGCCATCTGGTCGTACACCTTGCGCATGGCGCGCGCCATCTTGTTGGTCAGGGTGCCGGCCACGATCATCAGGTCGGCCTGGCGCGGCGAAGGACGCGGGCACATGCCGAAACGGTCCATGTCGTAGCGCGCCGACGCCGCTTCCATCATCTCCACCGCACAGCAGGCCAGGCCGAAGCTCAGGTACCACAGGCTGTTGGTGCGGACCGTTTCCATTAATGCGTCCAGCGAAGTGAGCACGTAGCCGTCGCGCTCGAGCGTAGCTTCCAGTTCCATATCGTTCCCCTTTGATCAGCGCCGCTACGATAGCGGGGAACGCCGGGAAAATATTGTACGGACGCGACACGCAAAACGCTTCGCGCAGTGCGGCCGCGCGTCACAGTGCCCCAAGCAAGGTCTTCGCTTCCAGGTATGACTCCAGGCCAAGCACGCCATATTCACGCCCAACGCCCGACTGCTTGTATCCGCCGAACGGCGCCAACGGATCGTGCTGCAGCGAATTGATCATCACTCGGCCGGCCTGCAGCCTTGCGGCCACCGCCTTTGCCCGCGCAGGATCGGACGACATGATGTAAGCGTACAGGCCGAAATCTGTATCGTTGGCCATGTCGATCGCTTCTTCGTCGCTGCCGTAGGTCAGGATGGAAAGAACGGGGCCGAAGATCTCTTCGCGCGCAACGCGCATGTCCTTGTGCACGTTCACAAACACCGTCGGCTTGACGAAGTAGCCCTGGTCGAGCCCTGCCGGATGGCCCTCGCCGCCGACGACGAGCGTAGCGCCTTCGGCAAGACCGAGCCTGATGTAATGCTGAATGCGTTCGTACTGACTGCGGTTGGCCAAAGGACCAATGATGGTCGTGGGCTCGGCCGGGTCGCCCACCTTCATCAATCCGATAGTCTCCTTTACAAGCGCGATGACTTCTTCCAGGCGATGCGCAGGCACCAGCAAGCGGCTTCCCGCGATGCATGCCTGCCCGTTGTTCATGAACGCTGCATTGAGCGCGAGCGGAACCGCCTGCACCAGGTCTGCATCGTCAAGGATGATGGACGGCGACTTGCCGCCCAGGGCAAGGTGGACACGCTTGATGGTGTCGGCTGCCGCGCGCTGGACAATTTTGCCCACTGCCGTGGAACCGGTAAACGAGATCTTGGCAATATCCGGGTGCGTGCTAAGTTCGGTGCCAACGATGTCGCCGCGTCCAGTGACGATATTGACGACGCCTGCTGGTAGCGTTGCCGCATGAATCGCATCGGCCACGATGCCGTTTTGTATCGGGCTCAGTTCGCTTGGCTTGATCACCGACGTGCAACCTGCAGCGATAGCCATCGCCAGCTTGCTGCAAATCGATCCTGCCGTACTGTTCCATGGGGTGATCAGGCCAGCGACGCCCACAGGCTCCATTAATACGATCGACGATCCCGCCACGCGGGTGAAGTCATAGGTTTCCAGCGTAGCCGCAGCGTCAAGAAAAGTCTGCGCCGCGAAATGGGAGATCCAGGTGGCCCTTGAAACAGGTGCTCCGTATTCGCGAATCGTTGCATCACGCATGGCATCGCTGCGCGCGAGTACCGCTGCGTGCAGCCGCTTCAGCATGGCGACGCGTTCCAGCACCGTGGTTCGCGAAAATGCCGGCAGCGCCCTCTTCGCCGCAAGAATGGCGCGACGAGTATCTTCCGCGTCGGCGAGGGTCGCACGTGCAAGTGGCGTTCCGGTAGTCGGGTTGATGATGTCGATAGTGTCTGTGCCATGTGGCGTGACAAAGGCGCCGTCGATGTAGATCTGATTGATGGTTTGCATGATCGCTCCTGAATTTCCCCGGATTCTCCCGAGGCATGCATGCAGTGTATGGCCGCTTAATAGTCCTGATAAGATGGATAAAGATTGATGTTTTATTTCGAAAATCGTGACAATGCAAAAATCTAGCCTGATCGGCCTGGAGGCCGTGCTTGCTGTGGCCCGATGCCAGAGCTTTCGACGCGCAGCAAATGAACTCGGCCTCTCGACCACGGCCGTGAGCAACGCTGTAGCCGGACTTGAGACACGCCTGGGCGCCCGCCTGTTTCACCGGACCACGCGCAGCGTCGCGCTTACCGAAGCTGGCGAGCATTTCGTGGCTAGGATTGCACCGGCCTTGTCCGAGATTCGCGGCGCCATGGAGGAAACGACCAGCAAGCGTCACCTGCCAATCGGCACGCTCCGCATCAACGCCTCGCTGGGTGCGGTCCGCATGGTATTTGCGCCTTTCATCCTGGAGTATCTGCGCCGCTACCCCGACATGAAAGTGGAGATCGTGACTGAAGGTCGCATGATCGACATCGTGGCCGAGGGCTTCGATGCCGGCATACGCCAGAGCGAGATGGTGCCGCAAGATATGGTTCGCATTCCGATCGACGGTGATCTTCGCATGGCGGTTGTGGGTTCGCCTGGGCACTTTGCGCGATTCCCGGCTCCGGCTTCGCCGGCGGAACTTTCAAAGCATCCTTGCGTCCGTGCCAGGTTCCCTAGCGGTGCGCCATCGCGCTGGGAGTTCTCCCATCATGGCGAAGCGATCAATGTCGAAGTCAGTGGGCCGCTCACGCTCGACGATCCGGGTCTCATGCGGGAAGCCGCGTTGGCCGGCGTGGGCCTGGCCTATCTGGCTGACTGGTATGTGCGTGACGACCTGGCCGCTGGCCGGCTTGTGCGCGTGCTGCAGGACTGGACGCCCAGCTACCCTGGGCTTGCGCTCTACTATCCACCCGGCCGGCAACTGCCGGCGGGGCTCCGCGCTTTCGTGGATCTGATTCGTGAACTTAGCCCGCGATTGCTTTCCCGGGCTTGAGCCATGTCGTTGGCTGGCAGGGGCTATTCCACCCGCGTGACCACGGCGCGCGAGGCATCATCGTAGCGCAGCAGGCGCATGGCGCCGCTGGCGTCGGCAGCCGCAGCCAACAGGGCCTTGGGCGCCATGCCGGTGTACTGCACGAAGTCGCGCACCATATGGGCCTGGTCGTGGTAGCCGCAATCGACCGCAAGCCGGGTCAGCCCGCCATGCCGCGGCGGTGCAATGATCATGTGCGACAAGGCGCGGATATAACGCAACATGCGTTTGCCGTCGCGCAGGCTCTGGCCGTAGCTGGCCATCACGCGCCGCTCCAGCTGGCGCACGCCGATGCCCAAGCGGCTGGCAATTTCTTCGGTTGGCAGGGACAGCAACAGGGGCGGCAGCATCAGTGGCTGCGCGCCGCGGCGGAAGCCGGCCTCCCGGGCGGCAAGCCGCCGCACCAGCCAGTCCGCCACCAGCGCCGTCCAGCGTGCGCTGTCGCCGCCGGCGCGCAGGCGCTCTTCCAGTTCGGAGACACCGCGCCAGTCCGGAGCGGCGTCCGCAATCGGCACGACGGCATCGCGCAATTCGCCAGGGGGCACGTCGACCAGGCGCCCAAGGTGGCCAACCTCGATCACGGCGCTGATGAACGTCGTGCCGGGCTGCCAGACAGCCGGCGTGTGCGAAGTCATCGGCCCGGTGATAAACGGCACGGTTTCCAGCCGCTCCTGTCCGACAGCGTCGCGAAAACGCGAACCGCCGCGGATAAAGAAAGTAAGCATGGGACAGGGCGAGGCCGGCACCAGCACCGCGCCCGGGCTATTGCATTCGATGTGGAAATAGCGCACCACGCCCGCCAATTGCGGCGGAGGGGCTATGGCCAGGCGCATCGGCGCCAGAATCGCATCCACGTCTCGCATGGCCAGCATTATAGGGGGCTTCCATCAGGCGCGCTGGCGGCCGCAACGGCGCGGCGCGCCAGGCCGCCATGTTAGAATCGCCCTCTTACTGACTCGTCATCACGACCTTGGATACCGTTCCCTTGTGGGCGCAATTTGCCGCCCTCGCCTTCCTGATCCTCGCCTCGGCCTTCTTTGCCATGGCCGAAACCGCCCTGATGGCGGCCAATCGCTTCCGCCTGCGCCACCAGGCCAAACGCGGCAGCCGCCGCGCCATCGCCACCCTGTGGCTGCTGGAACGCACCGAACAACTGCTGTCGCTGGTCCTGGTCGCCAACACCCTGATCAACGCCATGGCCATCGCCCTGGCAACGGCCATCGCCATTACCCAGTTCGGCCTGGAGCAGCATGTGATCCTGCTGTCGACCGTGATCGTGGTGTTCCTCCTGATCGTGCTCGCTGAAATCTCGCCCAAGATCATCGGCGCGCGCTATGCCGACCAGATCGTGCTGCCGGCGTCCTTCGTGCTGCGCCCCCTGCTGTCGGTCTCCAAGCCGCTGCTGTGGTTCGTGCACCTGTTCGTCAACACCCTGCTGCGCCTGTTCCGCATCAAGCCCACCGGCCAGATCCAGGAAGGCAAGCTGTCGGCCGACGAACTGCGCTCGGTCCTGCTGGAAAACGGCAGCTTCATTCCGAAAAAGCACAAGAGCATCCTGCTCAACCTGTTCGACCTGGACACCATCTCGGTGGAAGACATCATGACCCCGCGCGCCCACATCGAGGCGCTCGACCTGGCCATGCCAGTCGAAGACATCAAGTCCCAGCTCACCACCTGCTTCCACAACAAGCTGCCGGTGTATGACGGCGAGATCAACCAGGTGGTCGGCATCCTGCATGTGCGCAAGGCCATCGCCCTGCTTAACGAGCAGGACGAACTGACGGTCGAACACTTCCGCAAGCTGCTGTCCGAGCCTTTCTTCATCCCCCAGGACACACCGGCCTTCGCCGCCCTGCAAAACTTCCAGGAAAACAAGGAACGCCTGGCCATCGTGGTCGACGAATACGGCGAGGTGCAGGGCCTGGTCACGCTGGACGACATCATCGAAGAGATGATTGGCGAGTTCACCACATCCACCCCGAGCGCGGCGCGGGCCGACAGCTTTGGCTGGGACGAGCACGGCGAATGCCTGCTGGAGGGCAGCACGGCATTACGTGACATTAATAAGCGTCTGGGTTTAAACTTCCCGCTTGATGGGCCCAAGACCCTGAACGGCATGCTGCTGGAAGTGTTACAGGACATTCCCGACGCTCCCATTTCCGTCAAAGTGGGGAATTGCATCGTGGAAGTGGTGCAGGCACAAGACCAGGCCATTAAAGTAGTGAAATTACGACGTCCGGAGTTCCGCCAGGCAGAGTGAACCGTGCGGACCTTTACAAAAATGATGCCTACAGGCATCATCCGGAGACTCACTCTTTATTAATATTCTGATAGTGCGCTCCTATGGCAGCAGTCCAACCCACCGCGGCGTCCGGTTCCCCTATGTCGGGACTGGCCCGGGCCCTGATGCAAGCGGGGCGTCTTACCCCGCCGCAAGCGGACGCGCTGAATAAGAAGGCAATTGCCGAAAAATCCACGTTCATTGACGTCTTGCTAGCAGGCGGCACCATCAATGCGCGCGATCTGGCTGTCTTCTGTGCTGAAACCTTTGCCTACCCGCTGCTCGACCTGAGCGTCATCAATGTCGATATCTTGCCGCCCAAGGCCATCGACACGCGGCTGATGGCAACCCAGCGGGTGATCCCGCTGGCCAAGCGCGGCAACAAGATGTCGGTGGCCCTGTCCGATCCGACCAATACCCAGGCCCTGGACCAGATCAAATTCCAGGCCGAATCGACAGTGGAGCCCGTCATCGTGCAGCACGATGTGCTGCTCAAGCTGCTCGAGAACCTGACCAAGAGCTCGACCCAGACCGTCCTCGAAATGACCGGCGACGAAGGGGATATCGAGTTCGCCGAAGAAGAATCGGCATCGCAGGCGCAAGGCGCCGCCGCCGAGGCCGAGGTGGAAGACGCGCCTATCGTGCGTTTCCTGAACAAGATGCTGATGGATGCGGTCAATATGGGCGCCTCCGACTTGCATTTCGAGCCTTACGAAAAGTTCTACCGCATCCGCTTCCGGGTCGACGGCAACCTGCTCGAGCACGCCCAGCCGCCGACCTCGATCAAGGACAAGCTGGTATCGCGCATCAAGGTGCTGTCCAAGCTCGACATTTCGGAAAAACGCGTGCCGCAGGACGGCCGCATGCGCCTGATCGTTTCGTCCACCAAGACCATCGACTTGCGGGTCTCGACCCTGCCGACCCTGTTCGGCGAAAAGACCGTGATGCGTATCCTGGACGCGACCCAGGCCCAGATGGGCATCGATTCGCTCGGCTACGATCCGGACCAGAAGGAAATCCTGCTGGACGCCGTGCACCGCCCTTACGGCATGGTGCTGGTGACGGGGCCGACCGGTTCGGGCAAGACGGTGTCGCTGTACACCTGCCTGAACATCCTGAACAAGCCAGGCATCAATATCTCCACCGCGGAAGACCCGGCCGAGATCAACCTGCCCGGCGTCAACCAGGTCAACGTCAACGACAAGGCCGGCCTGACTTTCCCGGTGGCGCTGAAAGCCTTCCTGCGCCAGGATCCTGACATCATCATGGTCGGCGAGATCCGTGACCTGGAAACGGCGGACATCGCGATCAAGGCTGCGCAGACCGGCCACATGGTGTTCTCCACCCTGCACACCAATGACGCGCCGTCGACCCTGACGCGCTTGATGAACATGGGCGTCGCGCCCTTCAATATTGCCTCCTCGGTCATCCTGATCACGGCGCAGCGCCTGGCGCGCCGCCTGTGCACCTGCAAGAAGCCGATCGACATCGCTCCCGAGCTGCTGCTGAAAGCAGGCTTCAAGGACGAAGACCTGGATGGCACCTGGAAACCTTACGGCCCGGTGGGCTGTGAGCGCTGCAACGGCTCGGGCTATAAAGGCCGGGTCGGTATCTACCAGATCATGCCGATCACGCCCGCGATCGAAGCATTGATCCTGGCACACGGTAACGCGATGCAGATCGCGGCACAATCGGAAGCAGAAGGCGTCAAGTCCCTGCGCCAATCGGGCCTGGTCAAGGTCAAAAACGGACTGACCAGCCTGGAAGAAGTGCTGGGCTGCACCAACGAATAGGAAATTAGGATATGGCTACTGCGGGCACCGCAAAAGAACAGATATTCACCTGGGAAGGCAAGGACAAGACCGGCAAGACCGTGCGCGGCGAGATGCGCGCCGGCGGCGAGGCAGTGGTCAATGTGACCCTGCGCCGCCAGGGCATCGTGGCCACCAAGATCAAGAAGAAGGTCTATCGTTCGGGCAAGAAGGTTACCGAAAAAGACCTGACCTTGTTTACGCGCCAGCTGGCGACGATGATGAAGGCCGGCGTGCCGCTGCTGCAAGCGTTTGACATTGTCGGCAAAGGGCACGCAAATCCTGCGGTTTCCAAGCTGGTCCTTGACCTGCGCGCCGATATCGAGACCGGTACCAGCCTGAACATGGCGTTCCGCAAGTATCCGCTGTATTTCGACCCGCTGTTCTGCAACCTGGTGGCAGCCGGCGAACAGGCCGGTATCCTGGAAGACCTGCTGACCCGCCTCGCGATCTACAAGGAAAAGACGCTGGCCATCAAGGGCAAGATCAAGTCGGCCCTGACTTATCCGATCGCCGTGCTGGGCGTGGCCTTTATCGTGACCGCGGTGATCATGATCTGGGTGGTGCCTGCGTTCAAGGAAGTGTTCACCAGTTTCGGCGCCGACCTGCCGGCACCGACGGTCTTCGTGATGACGCTGTCGGAATATTTCGTCAAGTACTGGTACATCATCTTCGGCACCCTGTTTGGCGCGCTGTATTTCTTCTTCCAGTCCTGGCGCCGCTCGGAAAAAATGCAGGCTTCGATGGACCGCCTGCTGCTGAAGGTTCCGGTGTTCGGCGACGTGATCCGCAAGGCAACCGTGGCACGCTGGACCCGTACCCTGTCGACCATGTTTGCTGCCGGCGTGCCGCTGGTGGAATCGCTGGACTCGGTGGGCGGCGCAGCCGGCAACCGCGTCTACATGGAAGCCACCAAGAAAATCCAGACCGAAGTCAGCACCGGTACCAGCCTGACCGTGGCGATGCAGAATGCAGACGTGTTCCCAAGCATGGTGACCCAGATGGTGGCCATCGGTGAAGAATCCGGTGCACTCGATGCGATGCTGGGCAAGGTGGCCGACTTCTACGAAGAAGAAGTGGACGAGGCGGTAGCGCAGCTCTCCAGCCTGATGGAACCGATGATCATGGTGGTCCTGGGCGTGCTGATCGGCGGCCTGGTGGTTGCCATGTACCTGCCAATCTTCAAACTCGGCTCGGTGGTGTAACAGGATGCAAGACGTATTCATGCTGTTCTCGCCGCCGGCAACGCTGGCCGCCGCCGTGGTGGCCGGCATCCTTGGCCTGCTGATCGGCAGTTTCCTGAACGTGGTGATCCACCGCGTGCCCGTCATGATGCAGCGCGAGGTCGACAGCGTATGCGCCTGCGAGCGCGACGAGCCGGAGCCGCATCCGGAGCGCTACAACCTGGTGGTGCCGCGCTCGGCGTGCCCGCACTGCGGCCACCAGATCACGGCGCTGGAAAATATCCCGGTCATCAGCTGGCTGCTGCTGCGCGGTAAATGTAGCTCCTGCAAGGCGCCTATTTCGGCGCGCTACCCGGCCATCGAAGTGTTGAGCGCCTTGCTGTCGGCCGGCCTGGTGTGGCATTTCGGCTTCGGCTGGACCGGCATGGCCACCCTGGTCTTCGGCTGGCTGCTGATCGCGATGACCTTCATCGACCTCGACACGCAACTGCTGCCGGACGACCTGACCCTGCCGCTGCTGTGGCTGGGCCTGCTGGTCAACGTGAAAGGCCTGTTCGTGCCGCTGCAGGATGCCGTGCTGGGCGCTGCTGCCGGCTACATGGCGCTGTGGACCGTGTACTGGGTATTCAAGCTGGTGCGCGGCAAGGAAGGCATGGGCTACGGCGACTTCAAGCTGCTGGCGGCACTGGGCGCCTGGATGGGCTGGCAAATGCTGCCGGCGATTATCCTGCTGTCCTCGATCGTTGGCGCTGTCGTCGGCATCAGCATGATGATTGCAGCGCGCATGGGCTTCGACCACAAGATCCCGTTCGGCCCTTACCTGGCCGGCGCCGGCCTGGCCGCCCTGCTGTGCGGCCAGCAAATCTCCGCTTTCCTGTACGGGGCACCGGGCTGACATGCCGGCGCGCTTCGTGGTCGGCCTGACAGGCGGCATCGGCAGCGGGAAAAGCCTGATCGCCAACATGTTTGCCGACCGCGGCGCCAGCATCGTCGATACCGACCAGATCGCCCATGCCCTGACCGGGCCCAATGGCGCCGCCATGCCCGACATCCTGGCCGAATTCGGCGCCCAGATGGCCGACAGCCATGGCGCCATGGACCGCGCGAAGATGCGCGAACTGGTGTTCCGCGAACCGCCAGCCAAGCGCCGGCTGGAAGCCATCCTCCACCCCATGATCCGCGACGCCACCCTGGCCGCCGCCGCCGATGCCAGCGGCGACTATGTGATGCTGGCGATTCCCCTGCTGGTCGAGTCCGGCGCCTGGAAGCAGCGCGTGAACCGCGTGCTGGTGATCGACTGCCCGGAAGAAGTCCAGGTGGCGCGCGTGATGGCGCGCAATGGCCTGGCGGAAGACCAGGTGCGGGCCATCATGGCGACCCAGGTGCCGCGCACGGTACGGCTGGCAGCGGCCGACGATATCATAGACAATGGCGGCACAATCGAAGCTTTAACCCCTCAGGTAGACCGTTTGCATGGTTTTTATCAGCAATATTTGTAATTTTGCTTCGCATAGTTCAGAATCACGAGATTATTAATAGGTCTTCCACACGAGGGATGCTTTGATCGTTTACGAATATCCTTTCAATGAGCGCATCCGGACCTTGCTGCGCCTGGAGGATCTATACGAGAAATTCAAGTTCTTCGTGCATCAGGAACACCCGATGCAGCACCACGTCGCACTGGCCACCATCTTCGACATGCTCGAAGTGGCCGGACGCGCCGACCTCAAATCCGACCTGCTGCAGGAACTCGAGCGCCAGCGCCAGAGCCTGCTTGGCTACCGCTCCAATCCGAACGTCCAGGCCGACATGCTGGACGCCATCCTCGCCGAACTCGATAGTGTTTCAAGCGCCCTGGTTGCCTCGCAAGGCAAGACCGGGCAGAACGTGCGCGACAATGAATGGCTGATGAGCATTCGCGGCCGCACCATCATCCCGGGCGGCGCCTGCGAATTCGACCTGCCGTCGTACTATGCCTGGCAAAAGCAGCCGGCCGAAAAGCGCTTCAACGACATCGTCACCTGGTTCAACCCGTTGGCGCCGCTGTTTGATGCCCTGGGCCTGGTACTGCGCCTGCTGCGCGATTCCGGCGCACCGGTGAAAATGATCGCCAATGCCGGGAGTTACCAGCAAATGCTGCAAGGCAAGGTCTACCAGATGCTGCGCCTGTCGGTCGACGAAGCGCTGGGAGCGATTCCCGAGATTTCGGCCAACAAATACATGCTGTGGGTGCGTTTCACTTCCCAGGGCGGCGACCTGAAACCCAAGCCGCTGGAAGAAGATGTACCATTCGAGCTCACCCTCTGTAATTTCTAAGCACCATGCCTACTGTCGTTGAATGCCCCACCTGCCACGCCAAGGTAGAGTGGACGGAAGCCAATAAATACCGCCCTTTCTGCAGCGAGCGCTGCAAGATGATCGACCTTGGCGCCTGGGCCGAGGAAAAGTACACCATCCCCGGCGCCGCGCCCACCGATCCACTCGACGAGCAAGATCAGTAACGTACCCGGTCCAGCCACTCCAGCAATGGGATGGTGGCGGGCAGCAGCGGTTCCACGCCCACCGTTCCCTGCCAGGCGAATGCCTGGCCCTCCAGGCTTTGCGGCTCGCCGGTCCATTCGCGGCTGATGAAGAAGTGCAGCCGCACGTGGGCATGCGGGTAGACGTGCTCGACGCCGCACCACTCCTCGGCACTCTGGATGTGGATGCCCAGTTCCTCGACGAATTCGCGCTTGAGCGCTTCGAGGATGGTTTCGCCCGGATCGACCTTCCCGCCCGGGAATTCCCAATAGCCGGCATACGGCTTGCCTTCCGGTCGCTGTCCGAGCAGGACGTCGCCGTTCGCTTGCATCAGGATGCCGACAGCGACGTCGATTGGCCTTTGCGGTGCGGCACTCATGGCAGCCTCCCGGCGTAATCGCGCGCAAACTGCCAGGCCACGCGGCCGGAACGCGAGCCGCGCTGCAGCGCCCACTGCAGGGCTTCGGTACGGGCGTCGGCAATCTGCGGCACGGTGCAGCCGAAGGCGGCCAGCCAGTACGCCACGATGCCCAGGTAGTCTTCCTGCTTGAACGGGTAGAACGACAGCCACAGGCCGAAACGCTCGGACAGGGAAATTTTTTCCTCCACCGTCTCGCCCGGATGCAGGTCGCCGTCCTCGTCATGCTTGTAGGTGGCATTGTCCGACATGCGCTCGGGCATCAGGTGGCGGCGGTTGGAAGTGGCGTAGATCAGCACATTGTCGATCACGGCCGACACCGAGCCATCCAGCGCTACTTTCAAGGCCTTGTACCCGCTCTCCCCTTCCTCGAACGACAGGTCGTCGCAGAACACCACGTAGCGCTCGGGGCGGCCTGCCACCAGGTCCATGATGTCCGGCAGGTCGTGCAAGTCGGCCTTGTCGACTTCGATCAGGCGCAGCCCCTGCGGCGCGAAAGCGGCCAGGCAGGCCTTGATCAGCGAAGACTTGCCGGTGCCGCGCGCACCGGTCAGCAGCACGTTGTTGGCGGGCTTGCCCTCTACGAACTGGCGCGTGTTCTGCTCGATCTGCGCCTTCTGGCGGCCGATGTGCTGCAAATCGTCGAAAGCGATTTGCGCCGGCCGTGGCACCGGTTGCAGGTAGCCGACACCATTGCGCTTGCGCCAGCGGAAGGCAGTGGAAGCCTGCCAGTCCGGCATGGCGGCAGCCGGCGGCAGGATGGCCTCCACGCGCGCCAGCAAAGCCTCGGCGCGCTTGAGGAATTGGTCGAGTTGGTTCGACATCCGCTCAGGAACGGTAGTCGGCGTTGATCGACACGTAGTCGTGCGACAGGTCGCAGGTGTAGACGGTGGAGGCGGCGGTACCGCGCGCCAGCTTCACGCGCACGGTGATCTCGCTTTGCTTCATCACGCGCTGGCCGTCTTCCTCCTTGTAGTCCGGGTTGCGGCCACCGTCCTTGGCCACCCACACGTCGTCCAGGTAGAGGTTGATCTTGCTGACGTCCAGGTCGTCCACGCCGGCGTAGCCGATGGCGGCCAGGATGCGGCCCAGGTTAGGGTCGGAAGCGAAGAAGGCGGTCTTCACCAGCGGCGAGTGGCCGATCGAGTAAGCGATCTTGCGGCACTCGGCGGCGTCCTTGCCGTCTTCCACGGTGATGGTCATGAACTTGGTGGCGCCTTCGCCGTCGCGCACGATGGCTTGTGCCAGGAACACCGACAGCTCCGTGACGGCGGCGGCCAGCCCCTTGTATTCCGGCGAATCGACGGAATCGACCACCAGGGTGCCGGCGCCGGTGGCGACTAGCATGAAGGAATCGTTGGTCGAGGTGTCGCCATCGATGGTGATGCAGTTGAAGGACTTGTCGGCCGCTTCCTTGACCAGCACGTCCAGCACCGGCTGCGAGACCTTGGCGTCGAAGGCCAGGTAGCCCAGCATGGTCGCCATGTTCGGCTTGATCATGCCGGCGCCTTTGGAGATGCCGGTCATGGTGACCTTGTGGCCGGCGACATCAACGGTGCGCGACCCCGCCTTTGGCTGGGTGTCGGTGGTCATGATCGCTTCGGCGGCATTGAACCAGTTATCCAGCTTGAGGTTCTGGATGGCTTTCGGCAGGCCGGCCACGATTTTTTCCACCGGCAGCGGCTCCAGGATCACACCGGTGGAGAACGGCAGGATCTGCTGCGCATCGCAGCCCAGTTCCTTGGCCAGTGCGGCGCAGGTAGTGCGGGCATTGGCCAGGCCCGATTCGCCGGTGCCGGCGTTGGCGTTGCCGGTGTTGATCATCAGGGCGCGGATCGGCTTGCCGCCCGCTTTCACGGCCGCCAGGTTTTCCTTGGAAATCTGTACTGGCGCGGCGCAGAAGCGGTTCAGCGTGAACACGCCGGACACGGTGGCGCCATCGGCCAGCTTCAGGACCAGCACGTCCTTGCGGCCCGGCTTCTTGATACCAGCTTCGGCATAGCCAAGCTCGATACCGGCAACCGGCTTCAGGTCAGCGGCGACAGGGATAGGGGAATTGACGGCCATGGTTTTCTTCTCAATCTTGGTAGGGAACGAAGCTGTTATTTTAAACGCACGCGCATTTCAGTGCGCAGTGCAATAACGCCAATTAAAGAACTCAAAAACCCCACAATTTCTAGAAGCTGCTCTCTATTTGTGCAGCTTCAGATTCAAATTGGTGCAAATTTCGTTTATTCTAGGAAACTGCCATAAACAAAATGGCACGACTTTGGTGCATTGCACTATCAATAAAATAACACTCGATCGGATCACTTTCATGAAGAAACAGCTTCTCGCCGCCGCTATGCTGGCTGCTACCAGCATGATGGCTCAGGCCGGTACCCTGGGCGACGGCAACCTGAGTATCAGTGGCTTTGGCACCTTGGGCGTAGCCAAGACCAACTCCGATGACGCAAAATTCGCACGCTACAACCAGGCTGCGGGCACCGGCGACTCGCCGCGCATCGGCCTCGATAGCAACCTGGGCCTGCAAGCTACCTACACCTTCAACGAGAGCCTGTCGGGCACCGTGCAGGTACTGACCCGCAAGAATACCAGCCAGCAGTTCACCACCGACCTGACCTGGGGCTTCCTGAAGTACAAGCTGAACGACGAGACCAATGTGCGCCTGGGCCGCGTAGTGCTGCCGGCCTTCCTGATCTCCGACTACCAGAACGTTGGCTACGCCAACACCATGATGCGCCCGCCGATCGAAATGTACGGCCAGGCCCCGATTGAAAACATGGACGGCGCCGACATCAACTGGCAGCACGCCTTCGGCGACACCAATGTCACCGTGCAAGGCTTCGGCGGCGTCAGCCGCGGCAAGCTGTACATCCCGACCGGCGGCGGCTCCGTCGCCAAGCACCAGTCGCCGGTGTTCGGCGCCGCAGTGACCGCCGAATACGGCCCGTTCACCGCCCGCCTGGCGCACGCCCGCGCCAAGATCGAAGTCAACAACTTGGCCCCGATCAACGCCCTGACCGACGGCCTGGCTGCGACCAAGGTGCCGGCCGCCATCCAGCTCGCCGACGACCTGACCCTGCGCGGCGGCAAGAAGATGAGCTTCACCGAAATCGGCCTGACGATGGACTGGAAGAACATCGTGCTGCAAGCCGAATACGCCCAGCGCCGCGCCCACGAACCGGTCTACATCCCTGAGACCAACTCGGGCTACATCATGGCCGGCTACCGCTTCGGCAAAGTGCTGCCTTACTACGCCCACGCCTATTACAAGGGCCACGGTTCGTCCGTGACCGTGCCGACCGTGCCTGCCGCCCACCCGCTGGCAGCGACCTTTGGCGCCGTGCGCGGCCTGCTGGTGTCGCCAGAGCAGAAGTCCGACCTGATCGGCATGCGCTGGGACTTCGCCAAGTCGCTGGCCCTGAAAGTGCAGATCGATCACGTCAAGCCACAGGTTAAAGGCGGCTCCCTGATCCTGCCGTCCGGCGTGCCGACTTACAGCAACAGCATCAACGTCTATGCCGCCGGCATCGACTTCGTGTTCTAAGGAGCCATGGCCATGAAAAAAATCCTGAGCGCCCTGCTCGCTTCGGCCCTGGTTGCCGCAGCCCTGCCTGCATCGGCCGAGATCGTCGTGATCGTCAACAAGGACAATCCGGCCTCGCGCATGTTCTCGGAACAGGCATCCCAGTTCTTCCTCGGCAAATCGGCCATGTTCACCCCGGTGGACCAGGCTGAAGGCTCCAAGATCCGCACCGACTTCTACCAGAAGGTCGCCGACAAGGACCCAGCCCAGGTGAAAGCCATCTGGTCCAAGCTGGTGTTTACCGGCAAGGCCACGCCACCGAAGGAATTCAAATCCAACGCCGAGGTCAAGAAGGCCGTGGCGGACGATCCGAAAGCCATCGGCTACATCGACAAATCGGCTGTGGACGACAGCGTCAAGGTCATCCTGACCCTGCCATAAGCCGAAGCACCGTTACTGCGCCCGCTACGCGCCAACGCCGCCCCGCAACAGCCGGGCGGCGTTTTTTTTAAATTTCGGCAACTTTCACTTATGAAGGGATACAATGGCGTGATAATCAAAAATTAACAAAGCTGGGGAGCACAAATTGAAGCTTTCGCTGCGCGCGAAATTCTTGCTGCTGAGCGCTTTCGTCCAAGCCGTGGTGGTGGCCCTGTTGATCGGCAACAGCCTGCGCCTGATGACCAACGCCGTCAGCCGCAATGCCGACCGCGTCGCCCTCGAATATGCCGTCAACCTGAACCTGACCCTCACGCCCTACGCCAGCAGCGGCCGCCTGGGTGAACTGCGTACCTATTGGTCGGAAATGCTGTCCGATCCGCGCGACAGCTTCCTGCGCTACATCGTCATCCTCGACGCCGACGGCGACACCATCCTCGAGGCGGGCGAGCGCCCGACCTTCATGCCGGAATCACTGCGCCAGGCGCAATTGCGCGGCGGCGTGCGCACCTCCGTCGACGGTGGCCTGCTGCACGCCCAGGCGCCCCTGCTGTTGAAGGACAATCGCGTCGGCATGCTGCATTTTGGCCTGTCGACCGTCGACCTGGTGACCGCGCGCGACGACGTGCTGCGCCAGGGCGGCCTGATCGCCCTGCTCGGCTTTGCCCTCGCCTTGCTGCTGTTCTTTGCCCTGACGCGTGGCGTGGGCCAGCGCCTGGGCATGCTGGCCAACCACGCCGAGCGGCTGGCAGACGGCCAGTTCAGCCAACTGCCGGAAAGCGGCGGCGACGAACTGGAAGTGGTGACCCATTCGCTCAACCTGATGAGCGCAGCCCTGCGCGAACGCATCGCCCAGCTGGAAGACTCGCAGCGCCGCCTGCGCGAGTCGGAAGAACGCTTCCGTACCCTGTTCGACATGACGCCTCTGCCGCTGTCGGTATCCGACCAGGAAGGCCGCATCATCGCCGCCAACCAGGCGCTGGCCCGCACCTTTGGCACCCCGCTGCACGAGCTGATTGGCAGGCGTTCGGACGAAGTGACTTTCTGGGCGTCGCCGAGCGAGCGCCAGCGCATCTGGAACGAGTTCCGCCTGCATGGCGTGGTGCGCGGCGAAATGGCCAATGTCATGCTGCCGGACGGCGGGCCGGGACAGGTGGCTATCTGGTCGTCCTCCCTGCTCCTGGACGGCAAGCACGCCATCATCTGGGCCCTGCTCGACCTGACCCAGGAGATGAAGGCCAAGCAGCAATTGCGCGAATTGAACGATGCGCTGGAGTCGCGGGTACGCGAACGTTCCGCCGCACTGGAACAGGCCAACCGCGACCTGTCGCACGCATTGGAGACTTTGCAGCGCACGCAGCATGACCTGATCGCCTCGGAAAAAATGGCCTCGCTCGGATCGCTGGTAGCCGGCATTGCGCACGAACTGAATACGCCGATCGGCAATAGCCTGCTGGCCTCCACCGCACTGGACGATCGCGTGAAGGAATTCAAACTGTCGGTCGCAGATGGCTCGGTGCGGCGCTCCACGCTGAACCACCACCTCGAGGAAGTGCAGCTCGCATGCGGCCTGATTTCCAGCTCTCTGGAAAAGGCGGCTTCGCTGATCGCCTCGTTCAAGCAGATTGCAGTGGACCAGACCAACGACCAACGCCGCCGCTTCCGCCTGCAGGCAGTGGCGCTCGATACCGCCGCGACTTACATGCCGCGCCTGCGCCGCAGCGCGATCCAGATGGAAGTGGACGTGCCGTACGAGCTGGAACTCGACTCCTATCCGGGCAGTGTGTACCAGGTCTTCAACAACCTGATCAACAACGCCTTGATGCACGCCTTCGAAGGACGCAACTGCGGCCACCTATGGCTATCCGCGCGGGCCGTTGACAACGGGCAGATCGAGATTGTGTTCCGCGACGATGGCGCCGGCATGTCGGACGAAGTGCAGCGCAAAGTATTCGATCCCTTCTTCACTACCAAGATGGGCAATGGCGGTACAGGCCTGGGCATGAATATCGTCTACAACATCGTCACCGGCGTGATGGGCGGCCGCATCGCTGTCGAGTCCGCACCAAGCGAAGGCACGACGGTGCGCATGGTGCTTCCCAACATCTCGCCACAGCGCGACTAGAGGGTCGTCCTGTCAGCACTGTCTGTGGGAAGTGCTGAAATCGTGTTGCACGGTGCTGAAAACTGCTGAAAAACGTCCAGAACATGGCATTTTTTCGCCATGGCGCCCACTTTCAGCAGTTCCCGCAGACAGGCGAGCAACGCGCCCCTCCCTTCTTTGCATGGCCGAAAAAAAACCGGGGCAAGCCCCGGTTTCTTTTTCAGCCTCAGCCTGTTAAGCCAGCTTGCCGTGGCAAGCCTTGAACTTCTTGCCGCTGCCGCATGGGCATGGGTCGTTGCGGCCGACCTTGAAGCCCTGGCTGATCGCCGCGTCCAGGTCGCCGGCCGGCATGGCGGTCGGGGCCAGCAGTTCTTCCGGCGCCGCGTTCGGGTTGAAGTCGGCGTGCTGGTAGTGGACGTTCTCGACGTGCGACTGGTTCATGGCCGCTTCCGCTGCCTCGACTTCTTCGCGCGACTGGATGCGTACCATCATCACCATGCGGATCACGTCGTTCTTGATCATGTCCAGCATGGTGCCGAACAGTTCGAACGCTTCGCGCTTGTATTCCTGCTTGGGATTCTTCTGCGCATAGCCGCGCAGGTGAATGCCCTGGCGCAGGTGGTCCAGCGCTGCCAGGTGCTCGCGCCAGTGGGTGTCCACCGACTGCAACATGACGTTGCGCTCGAAGCCGCCGAAGGCTTCCTTCGAGACGATGTCGACCTTGGCCTGGTACACGGCATCGGCTGCCGCGATCACGCGTTCGACGATGTCTTCGTCGGAAATGGTGCTTTCCTTCTCCATCATCTCGGTCAGCGGCACGTCGATCATCCATTCTTGCGCCAGCGTCTTCTGCAGCGCAGGGATGTCCCACTGCTCTTCCACCGATTCTTCCGGCACGTAGGTGCGCACCACGTCGGTGAACACGCCATGGCGCAGGCTCATGATGGTTTCGGAAATGTCGGTCGCTTCCAGCAGCTCGTTACGCTGCGAGTAGATCACCTTGCGCTGGTCGTTTGCGACGTCGTCGTATTCCAGCAGCTGCTTACGGATGTCGAAGTTGCGGGCTTCAACCTTGCGCTGCGCGGATTCGATGGAACGGGACACGATGCCCGCTTCGATCGGTTCGCCTTCCGGCATCTTCAGGCGGTCCATGATCGCGCGCACGCGGTCGCCGGCGAAGATGCGCAGGAGCGGATCGTCCAGCGACAGGTAGAAGCGCGAGGAGCCCGGGTCGCCCTGGCGGCCGGAACGGCCACGCAGCTGGTTGTCGACGCGGCGGGATTCGTGACGCTCGGTACCGACGATGTGCAGGCCGCCTGCGGCTACCACCTGGTTGTGCAGCGACTGCCAGCCGGAACGCAGGTGCTGCGCCTTGGCTGCCTTCTCTTCGTCGCTCAGGTCCGGGTTGGCTTCGATGATCTGGATCTGCTTCTCGATATTGCCGCCCAAGACGATGTCGGTACCACGGCCTGCCATATTGGTGGCGATGGTGATCGCTTTCGGGATGCCTGCCTGGGCGATGATTTCCGCTTCGCGGGCGTGCTGTTTTGCGTTCAGCACGTTGTGCGGCAGCTTGGCCTTGTCCAGGATGCCGGACAGCAGTTCGGAGTTCTCGATCGAGGTGGTACCCACCAGCACCGGCTGGCCGCGCTCGTAGCAGTCGCGGATGTCGAGCATCATCGCGTTGTACTTTTCGGCGTTGGACTTGTACACCTGGTCCTGACGGTCCTTGCGCTGCGATGGACGGTTCGGCGGGATCACCACGGTTTCCAGGCCATAGATTTCCTGGAATTCGTAAGCTTCAGTGTCGGCGGTACCGGTCATGCCGGCCAGCTTGCCGTACATGCGGAAGTAGTTCTGGAAAGTGATCGAGGCCAGGGTCTGGTTCTCGTTCTGGATCTTGACGCCTTCCTTGGCTTCGACTGCCTGGTGCAGGCCGTCGGACCAGCGGCGGCCGGTCATCAGGCGGCCGGTGAATTCGTCGACGATCACCACTTCATTGTTCTGCACCACATAGTGCTGATCCTTGAAGTACAGCACATGCGCGCGCAAGGCAGCGTACAGGTGGTGCACCAGGGTGATGTTGGCGGAGTCGTACAGGGACGCGCCTTCGGGCAGCAGGCCCATCGAGGTCAGGATGCGCTCGGCCTTTTCGTGGCCGGCTTCGGTCAGCAGCACCTGGTGCGCTTTTTCATCCTTGGTATAGTCGCCCGGGACTTCGATCTTGCCTTTGCCGTCCGCGGTTTCTTCGCCGATCTGCAGGGTCAGCTGCGGCGGCACCAGGTTGATCTTGTGGTACAGGTCGGTGTGATTTTCAGCCTGGCCGGAAATAATCAGCGGAGTACGCGCTTCGTCGATCAGGATCGAGTCCACTTCGTCGACGATGCCGAAATTCAGGCCGCGCTGCACGCGCTCGCTGGCTTCGAACACCATATTGTCGCGCAGGTAGTCGAAACCGAATTCGTTGTTGGTGCCATAGGTGATGTCGGAGCCGTAAGCTTCCTGCTTGTCGGCGTGCGGCATCTGCGACAGGTTCACGCCGCAGGACAGGCCCAGCCAGCGATACAGCTTGCCCATGGTCTCGGCGTCGCGCTGTGCCAGGTAATCGTTGACGGTCACGATGTGCACGCCCTTGCCGGACAGTGCATTCAGGTAGGCCGGCAGGGTCGCGGTCAGGGTTTTGCCTTCACCGGTGCCCATTTCGGCAATCTTGCCGTAGTGCAATACCATGCCGCCGATCAGCTGGACGTCGAAGTGGCGCATCTTGAACACGCGCTTGGACGCTTCGCGGCAGACAGCGAAGGCTTCCGGCAGCAGTTTGTCCAGCGATTCGCCATTGGCAACGCGTTCCTTCAGCGCAGGCGTTTTCGCTTGCAGCTCAGCATCCGACAGCTTTTCAAACTCCGGCTCCAGGGCGTTGATCGCCTTTACCGTTTTTTGGTATTCCTTAAGCAGACGCTGGTTGCGGCTGCCGAAAATCTGGGTCAGTAAGGACATTTCTTAAATTCTTCCTCGGGTCCGCCAATGGCAAAAGTGCGTGATTTTATCATGCGTTCGTAGCAAGGTTGGGATCTTGGCCTATATAACAATAGGCTAGCGATGAAAAATTCACCAGCTGGGGCCGCCACTGTAAAATGTGGGGATGGGTTTCTCGTTCACCAACCGCAAGCACGCCCCGCAGGAAGCAACAAATTTCCTGCTTGGCAACGCACGCCTGGCCGCGTTGCTGCCGGCCGTGCAACGCATGGCTAAATTACAACAAGACTGCCGTGAAGTGCTGCCTTCCGCCTTCAAAACCTGCGAAATCTTTGCTTTTGACGGTGGAGAACTGACTTTGGCCGTACCGAATACGGCTGTGGCAGCCAAGCTCAAGCAGCAGGTGCCAAAGCTGCAGGAAGCGCTCAATGCGAACGGTTGGCAGATCAACAACATCCGCTTCCGGGTGCAGATGCCGAAAGGTATCGCTCACGTCGGGCCGAGTGGGGAAGGCTTGAAGCTGCCCGAAACAGCCGTCGATTCCTTCGACGAGCTAAGCCAGAAACTGGAACCGACCGCTGCCAACGAGCCACTGATCGAAGCGATGCGGCGCTTGGTGGCCCGCCGCCGCGGCTAAATCAGAGGTAAGCCCACTCACGCGACATCTGCTTCGCGTAGGAAGGCGGGGCGGTGTCGAGGGAATCGAAAGTGACCAGTTCGTAGGAATCCGGGTCAGCCAGCATGGCGCGCAGCAGCTGGTTGTTCAGGGCGTGGCCGGATTTGTGCGCTTCGTAGCTGGCGATGATCGGGTGGCCGACCATGTACAGGTCGCCAATCGCGTCGAGGATCTTGTGGCGCACGAACTCGTCGTCGTAGCGTAGGCCGTCCTGGTTCAGGATGCGGTATTCATCCATCACGATGGCGTTTTCCAGCGAGCCGCCGCGCGCCAGACCAATCCCGCGCAGCATTTCCACGTCCTGCATGAAGCCGAAGGTGCGGGCGCGGGCAATGGCTTGAATATAAGACACGTCGCCGAAGTCGACAGTCGCGCGCTGCGCGGTACCGTCCACCGCCGGGTGGTTGAATTCGATGAAGAAGTCCAGCTTGAAGCCGTCGTGCGGCACCAGGCGCGCCCACTTTTCAGAGGCGCCTTTGCCTTCGCGGATCTCGATCGGCTTTTTCACCTTGATGAACTTCTTCGGTGCCTCCTGCTCCTGCACGCCGCCCTGCTGCAGCAGGTAGACGAAGGACGATGCCGAACCATCCATGATCGGGATTTCTTCCGCCGTCACGTCGACGTACAGGTTGTCGATGCCCAGGCCGGCGCAGGCCGACATCAGGTGTTCGACGGTCGAAACGCGGCCGCCATCCTTCATCAGCACAGTTGCCATGCGGGTATCGCCCACGATGTCAGCCCTTGTCGGGAAGACAACCTGCGGGTCCAGGTCCACACGGCGGAACACGATGCCGGTATCCGGCTCGGCTGGGCGCAAGGTCAACTCGACCTTGGTACCGGAGTGCAGGCCGACACCTGTGGTGCGGACGATTTCTTTGATGGTTCGTTGTTTCAGCATGCAAGGATTATAGCGCCCTGCGCCCTTCCCCGCTTACGGATGCTCAGCCTCGGCATGTTCGGTCTCGCGGCGCACCAGGTAGATGCCGGAGCCGATGATGATGGCCGCCCCGACCAGGGTGTAGGCATCCGGCAGCGTGTGCCACAGCAGCCAGTCGATGCCCACGCCCCAGGCCAGCGCCGTGTACTCGAACGGCGCCACGATGGAAGCTTTGCCCATGCTGAAGGCGCGCGTCAGCGCCAGTTGGCCGAAGAAGCCGCTCACCGCCAGCGCCGCCATGGCAGGCCACAACGACCAGTCGATGCTCACCCAGGCGTTGATGGCCAAGGGGGCCACGCCAACGCCCATCAAGGTCAGCACCCAGAACATCACGTGCTCGGGCGCGTCGGTCTTGGCCAGCACGCGGCCGGCAATCGCGGAAATGCCGTAGCAGACGGCCGAGGCAAGCACTGCCAGGCCGGCGATCGACGCGAAGTTGGTGCCGTCCGGACGCAGCACCACCAGCACGCCGCCCAGGCCGACAAAGATCGCCACCCACTGCCCCAGGCTGACTTTTTCTTTCAGGATGAACACCGCCAGCACGGTCACCAGCGCCGGTGCGATAAAGAAGATGGCGTAAGTATCGGCCAGCGGCAGCGACTTCAACGCATAGGCAAACAGCGACAGCATCGCAATGCCGACTGCGCCGCGCAGCAGGTGCAGCGGCCAGCGCACCTTGAAAATGCCGGTGAACTTGCCGCGATAGGCCATGAATGCGCACACCAGTGGCATCGAAAGCATGCATCGCAACGCGGTCACCTGTACTGCCGGATAGCGCGCGGCCAGCACTTTCATGGAAGCGTCCATGAGGGAGAACATGGCGACTGCGGCCACCATGGCGTAAATGGCTTGCAGGTTTTCTTTTTGTTGCGGAGTCACGATGGAAGGCCCAAAAGCGTTGCCGGGTCGTCCATTGTACTGAAAGAAACGGTTTGCTGCTGAGGGTGCCTCAGCTCCAAGAACGGACAGGCAAAGAATCTCGCAGTCCAGCATGCGAATATTGCCGCTTATCGCTTTTCTTCGGTCCCATCGATGCGGGAGATTACACTGCGTGGACCTAATGCTCTTAGCCAATGATCCTTCAATGAAAAATAACGCCTTCACCCATTGTTTTCTGGCTCTTGCCGTCACGCTGCCCATGGCCGCTTACGCCCAGCTTGCACCTGAGACCACGCGCGCAATCGACGCAATCGTTGTGAAGGCATTGGAAGACAAATCGGTCCCAAGCGTATCGATTGCCATTGTTAAGGGCGGCAAGTTGGCCTATGCACAAGCGTACGGCATGGCGCGCATAGATCGAGAGCTCAAGGCGACGCCGCAGATGCGCTACAAGATCGGATCGAATACCAAGCAATTTGTGGCGGCAGCGATGCTGTTGCTGGTTGAAGAAGGCAAATTATCACTCGACGACAAAATCGCCCGTTTCCTGCCCGACCTGACAAAGGCAAATGAAATCACCGTGCGACAATTGCTGGCGCACACCGCTGGCTACCTGGACTATTACCCACTCGATTATCTGGCGCCATTCATGGAGAAGGCGACGACCGTCGACGCGATCCTCGCCAATTGGGGGAAAAGGCCGCTCAGCTTCGAGCCGGGTTCGAAATGGGAGTACAGCAACACCGGCTATGCGATTGCCGGCCGCATTATCGAGATGGCGAGTGGGATGCCGCTCGACGTTTTTATCCGCCGCCGCATCACGGAAAAGCTGGACATGCTGTCCGCAGTCGACACAAGCGTGACGCGCTGGGACGATAGCGAGCCTCAAGGTTATGAAGTTGCGGCATTCGGCCCATTGCGCCCCGCTCGGGCGGAGGGGAAAAATTGGGTATGGGCAGCCGGCAACCTGGCGATGACGGCAAGCGATCTGGCGCGGTGGGATATCGCGTTGATGCACGACGCTATTCTCACCAGGACATCCCGCAAAGCGCTTTCCACGGAAAATTTGCTCACCGGGGGAACTGGTACAAATTATGGTCTTGGCCTGTTCGTACGAATGACGCCCGAAGGACGTTTACGTTGGGACCACGGTGGCGAGGTCTCAGGCTTTCGCTCGCAAAACACTATCTTTCCAAATGATGACATGGCCATTGTCGTGCTGACCAATGGTGGCGGCGGCACCAGCGACAAAGTCACTGGCGAGATCGAAGCGCTTCTATTTGCCCCTACCGCCGACCCGACCGCCACTCTTGCTTTGAACAAGGTTCGTGCGCTGTTCGTACAGTTACAAGCCGGACAGCCTGACCGCAGCATGATGAGCGAAGGCTTGAGCGGCCATTTTAGCGACCAGGTCGTCGCCGACTTCACCGCTTCGCTCGAGCCGATGGGCGAAGTGGAGAGCATCGTCGAAACACGCACCAACCGGCGTGGTGGCCTTGTCTACCGATTCTTCCGCATCAAGACCGCCGGCGGGACCTTGCGAGTGCCAACTTACTTCACGCCCGACGGCAAGCTGGATCAGTTCATTGTGTATCCGCGCTAGCAACTGGTGGAACCCGACGGTCTGCTCAGGGGCGGTAGCCGCCCTCCGAGCTGACAGCACCATCAGCTCAAGTCCGAGCCACTACAACTAAGGCGATAGCAGTAGAAGTTCCGGTTTGCCCACTCGCGATCGCCTTTTCCTCGGCCAACAGGCATCCGCTGTCGCGAGAGCTTATAGCCGGGGTCCGAAGTCCCTCTCACGTCAAAATAATCTGGCCGCAACAGCTCCTTCACCTCGGGCAAGTCATCCAACACCTTGAATACCCGCCGGAGAATCTTGAAGTTGTCCTCCTTGTCCATGTGCTTGATGATGACCTGAAGCAGCCATTCACGGCTCTCCTCGTCATATTCCCAATACATGGAATCCGGCCGCAATCCTTCCTGATCCAATTCCTGAAGGAATCTGCGCCCACCGGAGATCATTTCTTGCGTCATTTGCCCCTCTACCAATACATCTGTATCCATGGTAGTACTCCTTTCAGGTGTCCAGCGCATGCGACATACATGCATCGTGCCGTCTGCGCTGGCACATTCACTTCATATCGCGCAAGCTCACTCCATTTGCGCACAACGGACCAATTCTCTGCGAACGCTGTGCTGGACTGAATCTCTTCTTCGAGGTCGAATTGCAACCCCGCTAGTCTTACAAGGGTCCGTAAATTATGGGTATTGCATTCGTTCGCCAATCGCTTATCGGGAAATTCGTTGCGCCCCTGCAGCTTTGCAATGACAGCCTTGAGCCCGCATTCGACAGCATAGCCCGACAGGTAGTAGCTGCCGGCATAAAGTTCCGCATCCAGAAGACTCTTGCCTTCCCTAATGCGCATCCGCGCCAGATCGTGAAGTTCGATGCGATTCATGGCTGCGCTCCAAAACGCAAAGAACGATGAGACATGCCGGCGCTGGAATTGTTCCCGTCGACTGAAAGAAATCACGAAGAAATTCGCGGCGGGTTATGATGGCGAGATGAATACAGAAGCGCTACTAGTCGAAGTGATCGAAGAGGCCGAACCACTCTATGTGGTCCACGAGTCGCCCGTGCATGGACGTGGCGTATTTGCGCGCCGGATGATCCCGGCCGGCACCCGCATCATCGAATACACCGGCGAAATCGTCGACTGGGAAGAGTGCTGCCGCCGCACCGAGGAAAAAGGCGGCCCGATCGGCCACACCTTCTTCTTCAGCCTGAACAACGGCATGCTGATCGACGGCGGTTCGGGCGGCAACGAGGCGCGCTACATCAATCATTCCTGTGAGCCGAACTGCGAAGCCGAGGAGGATGACGATGACCGCGTCTACATCTGTTCCCTGCGCGACATCGCAGAGGGCGAAGAACTGAACTACAACTACGGGCTGATCTACGAAGCCCGCCACACCGCCAAGGTGAAGAAGGAGTTCGCCTGCTACTGCGGCGCCCCGTCCTGCACCGGCGTCATGCTGGCGCCCAAGAAGCGCAAGTCGCGCGCAAAATCGAAAGACGAAACGAAAAACGGCGCCGAAGCGCCGTCTCTAGCCGAATAATCCCGGAATTACAGCTGGCCCAGCATGGTTTCGGCGTTCGACACTTCGAACTTGCCGCCTTGCTCGACGTTCAGTTGCTTGACCACGCCGTCTTCCACCAGCATCGAGTAACGCTGGGAGCGGGTGCCCATGCCGAACTTGGAGAAGTCTGCGTCCAGGCCCAGGGCCTTGGAGTAAGCAGCGTTGCCGTCAGCCATCATGCGGACGGTGCCGGTGGCTTTCTGGTCACGGCCCCATGCGCCCATCACGAAAGCGTCGTTTACGGAGATGCACCAGATTTCATCCACGCCCTTGGCTTTCAGTTCGGCTGCGTGCTTGACATAGCCTGGCACGTGCTGTGCGGAGCAGGTTGGGGTGTAGGCGCCTGGCAGGCCGAAGATCGCGATCTTCTTGCCTTTGGCGATGTCCTGCACATTGAAGGTGTTCGGGCCGAGGGAGCAGCCTTCGGTCTCGGTTTCGATGAATTCGGACAGCTGGCCTTCCGGCAGTTTGTCGCCGATCTTGATGGTCATTTCGGGTTCTCCTTCTTGTGAAAACCCAGAGTATAACTCCGCGCCGCCGGATGCGTGATCCGGCGGCGCGGCTGACTCTATTTAGTCAGCCTGCTTGCGGAGGAAGGCAGGAATGTCGTAGGTTTCCATGCCCGACTTGGCCAGTGCGTTCACCTGCTCGGTGGCCGATTCGCGGCGCCACACGGCTGGCTGTTTCTGCACGTCGGCCGACACGCCGGAGAAGCCTGCGTTGCCGAAGCCGCCCACTGCTGCAGTAGCTGCGCCGCCCAGTGCTGCGTTGACGTTCAGCGGGTTGCCACCGTGGGTGCCGGTGCGCAGTTGCTGCTGCGGTACCAGCTGCACGTGCTTCTTGGCTTTGCCCAGGCCGGTCGCCACCACGGTCACGCGGATATCGTCGCCCATCGCGTCGTCGTAGGCGATACCTTGTGCGATCGACGCATCCGGTGCGGCGAAGGCGCGCACGGCAGCCATGACTTCCTTGATTTCCTTACCTTTCAGGCCGCGCGATGCGGTGACGTTCACCAGCACGCCGCGTGCGCCCGCCAGGTCAACGCCGTCCAGCAGCGGGGAGGCAACTGCCTGCTCGGCGGCCACGCGTGCGCGGTCCACGCCGGAAGCGGTGGCGGTACCCATCATCGCCTTGCCCTGCTCGCCCATGATGGTCTTCACGTCGTTGAAGTCGACGTTGATGTGGCCAGGCACGTTGATGATTTCGGCGATACCGGCAACGGCGTTGTTCAGGACGTCGTCAGCGTGCTGCAGCCACTCGATCAGCGATTCGTCTTCGTAGATCTCTTCCAGCTTCTCGTTGCAGATCACGATCAGCGAGTCGACGTTCTGCGACAGCGCTTCCAGGCCGGCTTCGGCGATGTCCAGGCATTTCTGGCCTTCGTGCGAGAACGGCTTGGATACCACCGCCACGGTCAGCGCGCCCTGCTGCTTGGCGATTTCCGCCACGATCGGCGCCGCGCCGGTGCCGGTGCCGCCGCCCATGCCTGCAGCGATGAACACCATGTGCGCGCCGCGCAGCGCATCTTCGATGCGGGTGCGGGATTCTTCTGCCAGCGCACGGCCGATCTCAGGCTTCATGCCTGCGCCCAGGCCGCTCGCGCCGATCTGGATGATGTTGCTTGCCTTCGAAGTGGCCAGCGCCTGTGCGTCAGTATTGGCAGCGATGAATTCCACGCCGCTCATGCCCTTGTTGATCATATGCTGGACAGCATTGCCGCCTGCACCGCCAACGCCGACGACCTTGATGACCGTTCCCAGTGTTGCGTTATCAACCATATCAAACTCCATGATTTACTCCTATCTAGAATGCGGTTTTCAAGCGCCAGGCCTCATATGGGTAGGAGAACTGGAGATTGAAAACTGCAGGGGTTTATTATTAAAAAATTGTCTTAAAAGTTACCCAGGAACCATTCCTTCATGCGCTGCCAAACTGCTTTTACCGATCCATCCTGGCGCGTCACGATGTGGCCGCGCAGATACTGCTTCTTAGCTTCCAACAACAGGCCCAACACGGTTGCATAGCGCGGGCTGCGCACCACGTCGGCCAACTGGCCGCGGTAGTCCGGGGTGCCCAGGCGCGCAGGCTTGAGGAAGATGTCTTCCGCCATCTCCACCATGCCCGGCATGATCGAGGTGCCGCCGGTCAGCACGATGCCCGACGAGAGCACGCCCTCGTAGCCGGACTCGCGCACCACCTGGTGCACCATTGCAAACAGTTCTTCCACGCGCGGCTCGATCACGGCGGCCAGCGCCTGGCGCGACAGGTTGCGCGGGCCGCGGTCGCCCAGTCCCGGCACTTCCAGGTGCTCGCCCGGATCGGCCAGCACCTGCTTGGCCACGCCGTAGCGGATCTTGATTTCTTCCGCTTCGCCGGTCGGGGTGCGCAGCGCCATCGCGATGTCATTGGTGATCTGGTCGCCGGCGATCGGGATCACGGCCGTATGGCGGATCGCGCCGTCGCTGAAGACCGCTACGTCGGTGGTGCCGCCGCCGATGTCGATCAGCACCACGCCCAGTTCCTTTTCATCCGTGGTCAGCACGGCGTCGGCCGAAGCCATCGGCTGCAGGATCAGGTCCGACACTTCCAGGCCGCAGCGGCGCACGCACTTGACGATGTTCTGTACCGCGCTCACGGCGCCGGTGACGATATGCACCTTCACTTCCAGACGAATGCCGCTCATGCCGATCGGCTCGCGTACGTCGTCCTGCGAGTCGACGATGAATTCCTGCGGCACCGTGTGCAGCAGCTGCTGGTCGGTCGGGATGTTGACCGCCTTCGCCGTCTCGATCACGCGCGCCACGTCGGTGGCGGTAACTTCCTTGTCCTTGATCGCCACCATGCCGCTGGAATTGAAGCTGCGGATATGGCTGCCCGCAATGCCTGCGTACACGTTGCGGATCTTGCAGTCGGCCATCAGCTCCGCCTCTTCCAGCGCACGCTGGATCGACTCGACGGTCGCCTCGATGTTCACCACCACGCCCTTTTTCAGGCCGCTGGATTCGTGCTGGCCCAGGCCAATCACTTCGTGGCGTCCATCGCCCATCACTTCGGCCACCACGGCCACCACTTTGGAGGTGCCGATGTCGAGGCCGACGATCAGGTTTTTAGCGTCTTTAGTCATCTCTATGCCCTGCTTTCAACGTTTCTTCGTTTCTGACGGGATCTTCAATCCCGCTGCGCTCAAAGCCAGGCCGTTCTGGTAGCGCATGTCAATCGTTTCAATATTCGGCACGCGGCTGGAAATCTGCGGCCAGATCCCGACCAGGCGCTGCACCCGCTGATGCAGGGTGTCATGCGTTGCCTCGCGTCCCAGCGCCACACTGGCGCCGTTGTCCAACTTCACCGTCCACGCATAGCGTCCCGACAGGGCGACGCCCTTCGGTACCAGGCTGGCCGGTGCAAACCAGTTCTTCAACTCGCCGTAGCGCGCCAATACTTCCTTCTCGCTGCCATCCGGGCCGGAAAACTCCGGCAGCTCGTGATCCTCTTCCGCTTCGGCCAAGTTGGCGGTGAACACATCGCCTTTCACCGACAGCAGCCTTCCGTCTTCGCCCCAGGTGCCGAGCGCTTCATGCTCTTCCAGCGAGACGATCAGCTGGTTCGGCCACTCGCGCCGCACGCTGGCGCGGCGCACCCACGGCACCGACTCGAACACCTTGCGCACGTGCTCCAGGTCGGCTGTGAAGAAGTTGCCTGCCAGGCGGCCCTGGGTGCCGTTGCGCAGCGTCAGGTGGTTCACATGCTTGAACTCCGACTTGTCCATGGTTTCAACGCGGATGGCGCGCAAATCGAATACAGGACGATTCGCCACCCACCACACGCCGGCAACGGCGCAAGCCAGCACCGACAGCGCGAACAGGCCGCTGGCGGATGCATTCAAGGCTTTGACGTCGTGCCACATAAGTCTTTTCGGTCCTTACTTCTTCAGCTTCAGTCGTGCGGTGCGCAGGATTTCCACGCACAGTTCTTCGTAGCTCACGCCGGTCGCGCGGGCAGCCATCGGCACCAGCGAGTGGCTGGTCATGCCTGGCGAGGTGTTCACTTCCAACAGGAAGGGCTTGTGGTCCTTGGCGCGCAGCAGCACGTCGACCCGGCCCCAGCCTTCGCAGCCGACAGCGCGGTAGGCCGCAACGGCCAGGCGCTGCATTTCGTCCTGCATCGCCTGGTCCAGCTGTGGCGGGCAGAAGTACTTGGTGTCGTCGGTGAAGTACTTGTTGTTGTAGTCGTAGTTGCCTTGCGGGGCCACGATTTCCACGATCGGCAGCGCGCGCGCATCCTTGCCGGTGCCCAGCACGGCGACGGTGAACTCGCGGCCTTCCACAAATTCTTCGGCCAGCACGCAGTCGTCCAGCGCAGCGGCGGCGTCGTAGGCGGCTTTCAGGCCGGCCTTGTCGCTCACTTTGGTAATGCCGATGGTCGAACCCTCATGCGGCGGTTTCATGATCAGCGGCAGGCCGAGCCGCGCGGCTTCCGCGTCCAGGTCGGAATCGGCGCCCAGCACTGCGTATTCCGGGGTCGGCAGGTTTTCGCGCAGCCACAGGATCTTGGTGGTGATCTTGTCCATGCCCACCGAGCTGGCCATCACGCCGGAACCGGTGTAAGGAATGCCCAAGAGTTCCAGCGCACCCTGGATGCTGCCGTCTTCGCCGTAGCGGCCGTGCAGCGCGATGAACACGCGGTCGAATTTTTCCGCGGCCAGTTCGGCCAGCGAGCGTTGGCCCGGGTCGAAGGCGTGGGCGTCCACCCCCTGCGATTGCAGGGCCGCCAGCACGCCGGTGCCGGACATGATGGACACGTCGCGTTCGGCCGACAGGCCGCCCATCAGCACGCCCACCTTGCCGAATGCTTGCGCTTCTTGTGAAGTCAGTTTCGTCATCGCGTCAAGCCTTCCAGTTCGTAAGTTTTGCAGGGACGCCGCTGATCGAGCCTGCGCCCATCGTGAGCACGACGTCGCCGTCGCGCACCACATTCATGATCGTTTCCGGCATGTCGGCGATGTTTTCGACGAATACCGGTTCAGTCTTGCCGCGCGCGCGGATTGCGTGCGCCAGCGCGCGGCCGTCGGCGGCCACGATCGGCGCCTCGCCCGCTGCATAAACATCGGACAGCACCAGTACGTCGACGGTGCTCAGCACTTTTGCGAAGTCCTCGAACAGGTCGCGCGTGCGGCTGTAACGGTGTGGCTGGAAGGCCAGCAGCAGGCGGCGGCCCGGATAGGCGGCGCGCGCGGCGGCGGTGGTGACTTCCATCTCAATCGGGTGGTGGCCGAAATCGTCCACCAGGGTGAAGCTGCCGCCCGCTGGAATAGCGACTTCGCCGTACTTGGTGAAGCGGCGGCCGACGCCTGCGAAGCCCGCCAGGCCGGCTTGCGTTGCCTTATCCGGCACGCCGATTTCGCGCGCAATGGCAACGGCGGAGCAGGCGTTCTGCACGTTATGCATGCCCGGTTGGTTCAGCACGATGTCCAGGTCCGGGAAGCCTTCCTGCAGCACCGTGAAATGCATCTGGGTGCCGACGGCGCGCGCATTGACCGCGCGCACTTCGGCGTCTTCCGCAAAGCCATAGGTCGTCACCGGCTTGGTTACCTGAGGGATGATGGCGCGCACATGCGGATCATCGATGCACAGCATGGCGCGGCCGTAGAACGGCAGGCGATGCGTGAAGTGAACGAAGGCTTGCTTCAGTTTCTCGAAATCGTGCTCGTAGGTCTCCATATGATCGGCGTCGATGTTGGTGATGACTTCGATCATTGGGGTCAGGTTCAGGAACGAGGCGTCCGATTCGTCCGCTTCGGCCACCAGGTATTCGCCGGAGCCCAGCTTGGCATTCGCACCGGCTGCGGTCAGGCGGCCGCCGATCACGAAGGTCGGATCCAGGCCGCCCTCGGCCAGCACCGATGCCACCAGGCTGGTGGTGGTGGTCTTGCCGTGGGTGCCGGCAATGGCGATGCCGCGCTTCAGGCGCATCAGTTCACCGAGCATGACCGCACGCGGCACGATAGGGATCTTGCGCGCGCGCGCGGCGACCACTTCCGGATTGTCTTCCTTGACGGCAGTCGAGGTAACGACCGCGTCGGCGTTGCCGATATAGCTGGCGTCGTGGCCCTGGTGCACGGTGGCGCCCATGTCGACCAGGCGCTGGGTCACGGCGTTCGAACCGAGGTCCGAGCCGGAGACGTTGTAGCCCAGGGTCACCAGCACTTCGGCGATGCCGCTCATGCCGCTGCCGCCGATGCCGACGAAGTGAATGTTCTTTACTTTATGTTTCATGCTAGTGCTTCCAATTCTTGTGCGATGGCGTCATTCGCATCGCGCTTGCCCACTGCAAGCGCGGCGGCCGCCATCTTCAGGCAGGTGTTGCGGTTCAAGGTCTGCAACAGTGCTGCCAGGCTTTCCGGATTCAGTTCCGTCTGCGGCATGTGGATGGACGCGCCCTGCTTGGCCATCCATTGCGCGTTGTCGCGCTGGTGGCTGGTCGTCGAGACCACCAGGGGAACCAGCACGCTGGCAACGCCGGCTGCCGTCAGCTCCGACACGGTGATCGCGCCGGCGCGGCAGATCACGATGTCCGCCTGCGCGTAGGCGCCCGCCATGTCGTCGATGAAATCGACCACGTTTGCTTCCACATGCGCCTGCGCGTAAGCCGCGCGCAGGGCTTCGATGTTCTTCTTGCCCGACTGGTGGTTCACCAGCGGACGCTGTTCCGGCGCGATCAGTGCCAGTGCGGCCGGCAGCGCATCGTTGAGCGCCTTGGCGCCCAGGCTGCCGCCCACCACCAGGATGCGCAGCACGCCGTCGCGGCCAGCGAAGCGCTGTTCCGGCGCCGGCAGCGCCAGGATTTCCTTACGTACCGGATTGCCGGTAACGACAGCCTTGCCCGCTACCGCGCCGAAATCGGCCGTGAAGCCGAAGAAGACCTTTTTCGCCATCGGCGCCAGGGTCTTGTTCGACAGCAGCAAGCCGGCATCGGCATTCACCAGTGCCAGGGGCACACTACGCAGCTTGGCCATCACACCGCCCGGCACGCACACATAGCCGCCCATGCCCAGCACTACGTCCGGCTTGCGCTTGCCGATGAAGCGGAAGCAATCCACGAACGCGCCAAGCATCTTGAACGCGCCGCCGATGGTGTGCGCCAGGCCTTTGCCGCGCATGCCGCTGAAGTGGACCACGTCCATTTCCACGCCGTGCTTCGGCACCAGCTCCGTTTCCATGCCATGCGAGGTGCCGAGCCAGGAAACTTCCCAGCCACGAGCGCGCATGGCCTGGGCAATCGCCAGGCCGGGGAAAATGTGGCCGCCGGTGCCGGCTGCCATGATCATCAGGCGCTTTGTCATACGCGCCCTCCCCGCATCATCTGGCGGTTCTCGAAGTCGATCCGCAGCAGGATCGCCAGGCCCACGCAATTGATGATGATGCCGGTGCCGCCATAGCTCATGAGCGGCAGGGTCAGGCCTTTGGTTGGCAGCAAGCCGAGGTTCACGCCCATATTGATAAATGTCTGTACGCCGATCCAGATTCCGATGCCCTTGGCGGCCAGTCCGGCGAAGGTCTGGTCCATGGCAATAGCCTGGCGGCCGATGTCGAAAGCACGCTTGACGATCCAGTAGAACATGCCGATGGTGACCAGCACCCCGATCATGCCCAGCTCTTCGCCGATCACGGCCAGCAGGAAGTCGGTATGCGCTTCCGGCAGGTAGTGCAGCTTTTCCACGCTGGCGCCAAGGCCCACGCCGCCGATTTCGCCGCGGCCGAAGGCAATCAGCGAGTGGGTCAGCTGGTAGGACTTGTTCAGCGCATTCTCTTCTTCCCACGGGTTGAGATAGGCGAACAGGCGCGCGCGGCGGAATGGCGACAGCCAGATGATTGCCACGAAAATCGTCACCAGCATGCCGGCGATGCCGCCGAACCAGACCGCGTTGACGCCGCCCAGGAACAAGATGCCCATCGCAATGCAGACGATCACGCCGAAGGCGCCCAGGTCGGGCTCCAGCAGCAGCAACAAGCCGACGAAGGCTACCGCCAGCGCCATCGGCGCGAAGCCCTTGGACAGGCGGTGCATGAATTCCTGCTTGCGCACGGTATAGTCGGCCGCGTACAGCACGATGAAAAGCTTCATCAGCTCCGACGGCTGGAACTGGAATACCTTCAGCGACAGCCAGCGGCGGCCGCCGTTCACGTTCACGCCCAAGCCCGGAATCAGCACCAGCACCAGCGCCACCAGGGTGCCGATGAACAGGTACGGCGCCGCCTTCTGCCAGACTTCCACGCGCACGCGGAACGACACGGCTGCGGCTACGATGGCGATGGCAATGAAGACTGCCTGGCGCTGCACGAAGTAGTGGTTCTTGTAGGCGGCAAACTTGGGCGAATCCGGCAGCGCAATCGAGGCCGAATACACCATCACCATGCCGAACAGCATGAGCAGCAGCACCGACCACACCAGCGGCTGGTCGTATTCCATCATCTTCGAGTGGCGCGCGCGTCCATCCAGCGGAGCTGGAGACTCGGCGCCACCGAAGCGGAATGGAAGCTGGATTGCCATCAGATCTCCTGCCCCGCATCAAGTGCGATCTCGCGTACGGTGTCGATGAACACCTGCGCGCGGTGCGCGTAGTTCTTGAACATGTCCAGGCTGGCGCAGGCCGGCGACAGCAGGACGGCATCGCCGGCATGAGCCAGCGCGGCCGCACGCTTGGTCGCTTCTTCCAGCGTGGCGAAATCTTCCATTTTCACGCCTGTCGGCTCCAGGGCCGCGCGGATAGCCGGCGCATCGCGGCCGATCAGGACCACGGCGCGCACGAAACGGCGCACCGGGTCGGCCAGCGGATCGAATTCCTGGCCTTTGCCATCGCCGCCGGCGATCACCACCAGTTTCTGCTCGCCGCCGGCAAACGATTGGCCCAGGCCGACCAGCGCGGCGACAGTCGCGCCCACGTTGGTGCCCTTGGAATCGTCGTAGTAGTCGACGCCATTGATCGATGCCACCAGCTCCACGCGGTGCGGCTGGCCTTTGTAGTCGCGCAGGCCGTGCAGCAGCGGCGCGAACGGCAAGCCGATGGCGCGGCACAGGGCCAGCGCTGCCAGCGCATTGGAGGCATTGTGCGTGCCGCGGATCTGCAACGCATCGGCCGGCATCAGCTTCTTGGTGTAGCACTCCACCGGCGGAGGCGGCGGATCGTTTTTCTTGCGGCGCTTCGGCGGCTCGACGTCGTCGGTCGGTTCGGCAGTAGCCAGCCAGTACACGCCACGCTCGTTGACCAGGCCGAAGCTGTGCGCCAGTTCCGGCGCATCCGTGCCGAAGGTGACGTTTTCGCCGATCGGGTTGGCCATCGCCATGGTCCACTTGTCGTCGCGGTTCAGCACGCGCACGGTGTCGTCGCCGAAGATGCGCTTCTTGTCGTCGGCGTAGGCCTGCATGCTGCCGTGCCAGTCCAGGTGGTCCTGGGTCACGTTCAGCACGGTGGCGGCATCGGCGTTCAGGCTATAGGTCGTGTGCAGCTGGAAGCTGGACAGCTCGAGCACCCAGGCTTGCGGCAGTGTTTCGTTTTCCATCACCTCGCGCAGCACGTCCAGCGCGGCCGGGCTGATATTGCCTGCCACGCGCACCGACAGGCCGGCGCGTTCGCACAACTGGCCGGTCAGGCTGGTGACGGTGGTCTTGCCGTTGGTGCCGGTGATGGCGATGACCTTCGGCGCATAGGCACGGTCTTCCTTCAGCCATTTCAGCGCCTGGGCGAACAATTCGATCTCGCCCCAGACGGGAATGCCCTTCTCCGCAGCAGCCGGCATGATCTCGGCCAGTTCCTTGTTCGGGCCCAGGCCCGGGCTGGCGCAGACGAAGTCCACGCCATCCAGCAGCGCCGCGTTGAACGGGCCGGAAATGAACTGCGTGCCCGGCAACTGCTCGCGCAGCAGCGGCAGGCGGTCCGGCACCGGGCGCGTGTCGGCAACGCGCAGCAGCGCGCCGCAGCGCGCCAGCCAGTGCGCCATCGCCAGGCCCGATTCGCCGAGCCCCAGTACCAGTGCAATTTTGCCGTTATAGATCATCAGCGCAGCTTCAGAGTAGACAGGCCAACCAGGACCAGCATCATCGTGATAATCCAGAAGCGCACGACAACCTGGGTCTCTTTCCAACCCTTCTGTTCAAAGTGGTGGTGCAGTGGCGCCATCAGGAAGACGCGGCGGCCGGTGCCGTAGCGCTTCTTGGTGTACTTGAACCAGCCCACCTGGATGATCACCGAAACCGTCTCCGCAACAAAGATGCCGCCCATGATGAACAGGACGATTTCCTGGCGCACAATGACGGCGATGGTGCCGAGCGCGCCGCCCAGCGCCAGTGCGCCGACGTCGCCCATGAACACTTGTGCAGGGTGCGCGTTGTACCACAGGAAGGCCAGGCCCGCGCCCGCCATCGCACCGCAGAAGATGATCAGCTCACCCGCGCCAGGAATATGCGGGATGAACAGGTATTTCGAGTACGTTGCGGAACCGGTCAGGTAGGCGAACAGGCCCAGAGCCGAACCCACCATCACGGTCGGCATGATGGCCAGGCCATCCAGGCCGTCGGTGAAGTTCACCGCGTTGGAGGTGCCCACAATCACGCAGTAGGTGAGCGCGATGAAGCCCCACACGCCCAGCGGATAGCTGATGGTCTTCACGAACGGCACGATCAGGTCGGCCTTCGGCGGCAGGTCCATCGAGAAGCCCGATTGCACCCACTGGAAGAACAGCTCGAATACCTTGGCCGGCGTTGGCGCCGACACCGAGAACGCCAGGTACAGCGCGGCGGCGATACCGACCAGCGACTGCCAGAAGTACTTTTCAGCCGAACGCATACCTTCCGGGTCCTGGCGCACCACCTTGCGGTAGTCGTCGACCCAGCCCACGGCGCCGAAGCCCATGGTCACGACCATCACCGGCCAGATCAAGCGGTTCGACCAGTCGCACCAGAGCACGGTGGCGATGCCGACGGCGATCAGCAGCAGCACGCCGCCCATGGTCGGGGTGCCATGCTTCTTCAAGTGAGTCTGCGGACCATCGGTACGCACCGCCTGGCCGTATTTCATCACGGTCAGTTTGCGGATGACGGCAGGACCGGCGATCAGGCCGATCAGCAGGGCCGTGATGGTAGCCATCACGGCACGGAAAGTGATGTAGTTAAAGAGGCGGAAGGCCCCGATGTCGTCCTGCAGGATTTGTGCAAGCCAGAGCAGCATGATTAGTGTGTTTCCTTTGTAGCGTGTTGCGATCCAATCAAATGCTGCACGACCCGTTCCATCTTCATGAAGCGGGAGCCCTTGATCAATACGGTTGTATCCGGCGTTACTGCAGCGCTTACGGCCTGCAGCAGCGCATCGAATTCTTTATAGTGCTTTGCGTGCGGCGCCATATGCGCCGCCAGTTCACCTGTCGCCAGCACATGCTCGATGCCCTTGCTGGCCGCATAGGCTGCCACCTCTTCGTGGAATTCCTTGCCTTGCGTGCCGACTTCGCCCATATCGCCCAGCACCAGCACGCGTGGCGCTTTTGCCTTGGCCAGCACGTCGATGGCTGCGCGCACGGAGTCCGGGTTGGCGTTGTAGGTGTCGTCGATCACCAGCGCGCCGTTGGCAGCCTGCTTTTTCTGCAGGCGGCCGTTGACCGGCGCGAAAGCTTCCAGTCCCGTGCGGATGGTGGAAGTGTCGATGCCGGCGGCATAGGTGCAGGCAATCGCGGCCAGCGCGTTGCGCACGTTGTGCTCGCCGGCGGCCTGCAGCGACACGCTGAAGTGGCGCGGTACCGCGTCCGGCGCGGCAAACGACGCCGAGGCGCCGTGACCGGCCGCCTGCTCGGTGGCCGCGGGGCGCACCGTCACTTCCAGTTCGGCGCCGAAGTCGTTGGCGGTGTAAGTGCAGCTCACGTTGGCGGCGGCGTCGAGGCCGAAGGTCAGCACGCGGCGGCCGACGGACAACTCTCGCCAGACCGGCGTGAACTCGTCGCCATGCGGGAACACAGCCACGCCGTCGGCGGGCAGCGCCGACAGCACGCTGCCGTTCTCGCGCGCTACAGCTTCCACGGTGTGCATGAACTCCTGGTGTTCGCGCTGGGCGTTATTCACCATGCCGATGGTCGGCGCGGCAATGGCGCTCAGGCGGCCGATTTCACCCGGATGGTTCATGCCCAGTTCGACCACGGCGGAACGGTGCGAGGCGTTGAGGCGGAACAGCGTCAACGGCACGCCGATCTCGTTATTCAGGTTGCCGCGTGTCGCCAGCCTGCCCTCTTCGCCATGGGCGGCGGCCAGGATGGTGGCGATCATTTCCTTGACTGTGGTCTTGCCGTTCGAGCCGGTCACGCCGATCACCGGCAGCGCAAACTGCCTGCGCCAGTAGTTGGCGACCTGGCCCAGCGCCACCAGGGTGTCCGGCACCACGATGGCAGGCAGGGTCCAGCCTTCCGGCAGCTTTTCGACGACAACAGCCACCACGCCCTTGTCGACCACCTGCTGCAGGAAGTCGTGGGCGTCGAATACTTCGCCGCGCAGCGCAACGAACAGTTGGCCCGCGCCAACCGTGCGGGTGTCGGTCGACACGCCGTCGAAGTCCAGCGCCAGTGCGGCATCGTTCGACAGCACGCCATGGTGCAGGTGTGCGCCGGTCAACGCCGGCAGGATGTGGGCGAGCGTGCTGCGCATCAGTGCGGCCTCATCATGGTCAGGCGTGCGGACAAGGCAAGCTGCGCGTGCTCGGCATCCGAGAACGGCATCTTGCGGCCCTTGATTTCCTGGTAGGGCTCATGGCCCTTCCCTGCCAGCAGGATCACGTCCGCCTTGCCGGCATTGCGCACGGCGGACAGGATCGCGGCGGCGCGGTCTTCCACCGCCATGAACTCGGAATTCAGGTGGTTCGCGTCCATGCCCGCCACGATCTGGCGAATGATCTCGGCCGGCTCTTCGCTGCGCGGATTGTCGCTGGTAACCAGCACATGCTCCGCCATCTGGGAGATCCTGCCCATTTGCGGACGCTTGCCCGGATCGCGGTCGCCGCCGCAGCCGAACACGCACCACAGGTGGCCGCCCCGGTCGGACGCCACGGAGCGCAGGGCCTCCAGCGTTTTCTCCAGCGCATCCGGCGTGTGGGCGTAGTCGATCACCACCATCGGTGCCTCCTGGCCGCCGATCTGCTGCATGCGGCCCGGCGCCGGCTGCAACGATTCGATGCCATCAATAGCGGTACGGAAGGCAATGCCTTTCGCCAGCAGGGCGGCGAGAACCGCCAGCGCATTGCTGACGTTGAACGGACCGACCAGCTGCGTGCGCACATGGGCGTGGCCGAAGGTGGAATCCAGGTTGAATTCCGTTCCCAGGTTGCGGCTGCGCAGCGAGCTGGCGCGCAGCATCGAAATGCCCGGCACATTCGGCTGCGCCTTGATGTCCTTCAGGGTGTAGCCGATGATGGCCGGCTTGCGAGCCGCCTTGGAGGCCTTTATATGGGCGACCAGGCGATGTCCCATCGGGTCATCCAGGTTTACTACGGCGTGCTTCAGGCCCGGCCAGTCGAACAAAATGGTCTTGGCGGCTTCGTAGTTGGCCTCGTCGCCGTGGTAGTCCAGGTGGTCGCGCGTCAGGTTGGTGAAGATCGCGACGTCGAAGTGCATGCCTTCGGTGCGGCCCTGGTGCAGGCCGATGGACGAAGCCTCGATGGCCAACGCATTGGCGCCGTCGACGTGCACTTCTTTCAGCTTGCGGGCCAGAAGCACGGCATCCGGCGTGGTGTAGCCGGTTTCATCGAATTCCACTTCGCCACGGGCGCGGAACATGCCGACGCCCAGCGTGCCGATCACGGCGGTCGTTTCGCCGACCTTGGCCAGCGCCTGTCCGGTCCACACCGCGCAGGAAGTCTTGCCGTTGGTGCCGGTCACGGCCACGGTGAACATGTTCGCGTCGGGCTGGCCGTACCAGGCGTGTGCGATCGGGCCGGCCTGCTTTTTCAGGCTCGGCACCGCAAGATGCGGCACGGTGTGTGCGGCATCCCAGGCGTATTCGGTGTCGTCGTACACCACCGCAGCGGCGCCGTTGGCGATGGCTGCGCTAATAAAGGTACGGCCATCCTTGGCGTCGCCCGGATAGGCAAAGAACACGTCGCCGGCCTTGATGCGGCGCGAGTCGGATGCCAGTTGCGCGTTTGGCGCAGCTTCGCGCATCCAGCTGATAATTTCTTGATGGTTCATCGTAGTCATTTACATGGCCTCCGGTCCGGTGTCCGCCGGCACCACGATTTCGGTGACGTTGGAGTCTGGAGGCACATTGGAGGCGCGCAATGCGTTGATTGCGACAGCCGCGAAAGTTGGTGCTGCGACCGAGCCGCCAAAGTGGCCGTTCTGGGTCGGTTCGTCGATCATGACTGCAATGATGAAGCGCGGCGCCGACATCGGCACCATGCCGACGAAGGAACCGATGTACTTGCGCGGCATCGCATAGCGGCCGTTCTCCACCTTGTAGGCGGTGCCGGTCTTGCCGCCCACGCGGTAGCCCGGAATCTGCGCCTTCTTGGCGGTACCGTCCTTGCCGGATACCACGGACTCCAGCATCTCGCGCATTTGCGCGGCAGTCTGCGGCTTGATGATCTGCTGGCCCAGCGGCTCTTTGTCTACCTTCTCAAACGACAAAGGAATGGTGTCACCATTCCGAGCAAACATCATGTAAGAGCGCGCCAGCTGTATCAGCGACACCGAGATACCGTTACCGTAACTCATGGTCGCCTGTTCGATCGGCCGCCATGATTTATAAGGCCTGACCCTTCCCGCCACAGCGCCGGGGAAACCCCACTTCGGCTGCTGGCCGAAGCCGACCTTGGTGAACATCTCCCACATATCCTGGGCCGGCATGCTGAGTGCAATCTTCGAAGTACCGATATTGGACGACATCTCGATGATCTGCCCTACATTGATCACGCCGTGCGCCTTGGTATCCGAAATCGTACGGTCGGCGATAGTGAGCTTGCCGCCACCGGTATCGATGAAGGTACTCGGCTTGACGCGACCGCTGTCCAGCGCCAGCGCCACCGTGATCGGCTTCAGCGTGGAACCCGGCTCGAAGGTGTCGGTCATAACGCGGTTGCGCAGCTGCGCGCCGGTCAGGTTGCGGCGGTCATTCGGGTCGTAGCTTGGGAAGTTGGCCAGCGCCAGCACTTCGCCGGTGTGCACGTCCAGCACCACTGCACCACCGGCTTTGGCGCCGAAATGTTCCACGGCGGCCTTCAGCTGGGTATACGCGATGTACTGGATCTTGCTGTCCACCGACAGCACCACATCCTTGCCGTTATGCGGCTCGACCTTGCCGCCGATATCTTCCACGATGTGGCCGCGGCCATCCTTGATGACGCGGCGCGAGCCGGGCTTGCCGACCAGGTTGGCCTGCTGCGCCAGCTCCATCGATTCCTGTCCCTTGTCGTCGACGTTGGTGAAGCCGACCAGGTGCGTCATCACCTCGCCCTGCGGGTAGAAGCGCTTGTATTCAGGACGGATATCCATGCCGTCCAGGTCCAGTGCCTTGATCTTGTCGGCGGTTTCCACCTCGACCTGGCGTTTCAGGTAAACCAGGTTGCGGTCGGAATCGAGCTTCTTGCGCAATTCGGCTTCGCTCATCTCGAGCAGGCCGGCAAGAGCGCGGATCTTGTCTTTCGGCGCTGCCAGCACCTCTTCGGGTGCTGCCCAGATGGCGCGCACGGGAATGGACGAAGCCAGCACCTGGCCGTTGCGGTCGGTGATCTTGCCGCGCACGGCCGGCAATTCCTGCGTGCGCTGGTAGCGGTTGGCGCCTTCCTTCTGCAGGAACTGCTGCTGGCTGGAAGTACCCTGCAGCCAGACCGCGCGCGCTGCCAGCGCGCCAAAGGCGATGAACATCCCGAACAGCACAACGCGCGAGCGCCAGCTTGGCAGGCGCACCGCCAGCACCGGGCTCTTGGAGAATGCCACGCCCTGCGAGCGTGCCACGCGTGCCGTTCCGGTTCCGCCACTGGAGCGCATCACTTTTCGCCCTCCGTCAGGTATTGGGTGCGGTTCGGCGTGAGCTGGGTCATGTTCAGTTCACGGCGTGCGATTTCTTCGATACGGGCGTGCTTGCCCAGCGTCGACTGGTCGAGCTGAAGCTGCGCCCACTCGGTATCGAGCTGGCGTGCCTGTGCTTCCGCGCGCTCCTTGCCCACGAACAGGTGGCGTGACTGGTATTGCGCGTTAACGGCCGAAAGGCCGCAAGCGACCAGCAGTGCCGTCAACACGATATTGACCTTATTGCTCAAGGCACGCCTCCAGTTGAAGGCAGGCGCATGGCAACCCGCATCACGGCCGAACGGGCGCGCGGGTTTTCCTCCACCTCTTTATCGGATGGCTTGATGCGCGCCAGCAGCTTCAGTTCGGGCTGCGGCAGGTCGGCTGCCTTGATTGGCAGGCGCCGGTCCGGCTGCTCCACCTTGGCCTTGGAAGCGAGGAACTGCTTGACCATGCGGTCTTCCAGCGAGTGGAAGCTGATAATGGCCAGGATGCCGCCCGGCTTCAGGGCGTCGAAGGCCTGGCTCAGGGCCGATTCGAGGTCCTCAAGCTCCTTATTGACGAAAATCCGGATAGCCTGAAAGGTGCGGGTCGCAGGATCCTTGTTCTTCTCGCGAGTCTTGACCGCGCCTGCCACGATACCGGCAAGCTGTCGTGTGCTTGAAATTGGTTCGACTGCCCGGCGAGCAACAATCGCCTTTGCAATCTGAAAAGCAAACCGTTCTTCCCCATAATCCCTTATCACCTTTTCCAGTGTTTTTTCTGATTCTGTGGCCAGCCACTCGGCAGCGGAGATACCGCGCGTGGTATCCATGCGCATGTCGAGCGGGCCATCGTTGCGGAAGCTGAAGCCGCGCGCAGCGTCGTCCACTTGTGGTGACGAGATGCCGAGGTCCAGCAAAATGCCGTCGACGGCGGGAATGCCGCGTTCGGCCAGCGCATCCGCCATGGTGGCGAAGCTGTCATGCACGATGGTGAAACGCTTGTCGCCGATGGTTTCGGCGTTGGCGATAGCTTGCAGGTCTTTGTCGAAGGCGATCAGGCGGGCTTCCGGGCCCAGCCGGGACAGGATCAGGCGGCTATGGCCGCCGCGGCCGAAGGTGCCATCTATATAGATGCCGTTGGCGCGCGCGCCGGCCAGGTCGAGCGCATCCACCGCTTCATCTAACAGCACCGTACGATGCTGGAACTCTGGCACCGAGGTCGTCGTCATATTGAACCGGGCCTCAGAAGGAGAAATCGGACAGGGTATCGGGCATGCCCACCTCGATGGTGGCTTGCTCGTTTTCGGCGCGCTTGACCGGATCCCAGATTTCGAAGTGGGTCAGCATGCCGGACAGCACGACTTCGCGGCCCAGGCCGACGGCGTCGCGCAGTTCAGGGGCAACCAGGATGCGGCCGGCCGAATCCATCTCGACGTCAGCGGCATTGCCCAGCAGGATGCGCTGCCAGCCGCGGGCCGACATCGGCCACGAGGCGATCTGGTCGCGCTTGGCTTCCCAGACGTGGCGCGGGTACATCAGCAGGCAGCCGTCCGGGTGTTTGGTAAGCGTGAGGCGTCCTTCGCACTGAATCATCAGGGCGTCACGATGCTTGGCCGGGATGGACATCCTGCCTTTCGCATCTAATGTGATCGCGGACGCGCCTTGGAACACGACTTAACCTTATCTAAAAAATCCCACAAAACTACACTTTTTCACACTATCGCCCACTTTAGAGGATGCTCACAAGGTGGTCAAGCGATTTTCCCAAGTGAAAACAGCGATTTGTCCAATGAAATTAAGGACTTAGCGGCATTCCTTGAGAAATAGCCGAAGTAAAAACCATTGAGAAATTAGGGACTTATGAAAGATACTGAAAGTGCTACTTCACGTGCAGGGCTGGCCGAACGCTGTAAAAATGACTAAAAATAAATTTGCAAATCAGCGATTGGTTGCCTGAAGACAACGAGACTTTAGCAATTTAACAACAAGTGCCGTAGACCCGGAATGGCGGGAGAATGACTGCCTGCCGCGCTTTGCGCGCGATTCGTACCCTCGAAAAAAACATGCCGCCCAGCATGGACTGGGCGGCAACTTGTATAGACAAATGGCGATGCCGCCGCTTGCCTACATTATACGGCTTGGGATACTTTTCACTCGTAAGTTACGCCTACCGTGACGCCGCTGAACGGCTGTTTCGCTTCCAGCACGATGTAATACCACTGGTTCGCGACAGGGCTTGGGATGCTGATATTTTCAGCATTGGCCGAGTTGGTCGAGGCGTAATCGTAGGACGTGGTGCTCGGGTAGCGGTTCAGGGCCACGTACATGTCCATATTGCCGATGCCGCCCGTGCTCATGATCTTCACGTTTTTCGCCCCGGCCGGCACCATCAGGTGCAGGTAGGTGCGGGTACTGGAAGACAGGTTGCGGATTGCGCAGTTTTTGCCAAGATAGGTCGGCGATGCCTGGCCGCTGCAAGTCGGCAAGTTGGACACGCTGTCAGGCAGCGGTGGTTCGCCGGCCGTGGTGGCTGCGTCGGCCCAGGCGGTGAATTCGCTGTCGTAGCGGGTGCCGATGTCGCGCATGAAGTCGTTGTAGCGCGCGTAGTCGCCGACACGGAACTTGGCCAGCACCTGGTCCACGTCCGAGCGATGACGCTCCACCATGAAGCGTGCCGCCATGTAGCCCCAGCGGTAGGCGCGGTCCTGGTAGTCGGACATCGAGTAGGTATTGCCGAAGATGTCGCTCAGGCGGTACTTGCGGCTGCGCGCCATGTCGATGGCCGGCTGGTTGTTATTCTTCAGCGACAGGTATTCCGCGATACCTTCGATCCACCACACGGTCGGCACGGACGTGCCCTGGCCGAAGTCGCCATACATGTCGAAGCGGCCGTCGATGTAGTGCACGAACTCGTGCTCCAGGTTCCACACCTTGAAGGTAGGACGCAGCCACGAGGCCTCGTGGGCGATGAAGCGCGCCTGGTTGCCGGCCACGGAAGGATCGCCTTCCAGGTACATGCCGCCATTGTTGGTGTCGATGCCGTAGATGACGCCAGCGTACTTGCTGTAGTTGGCGTAGTCGTCGAACACCACCAGTTCCAGCGCGCTGTTGTTGTCATGCGCCACAGGGGTGCGGTTGGTCTGCAGCATGGTGTGGGCATAGCCCTCTTCCGTCGCCAGTGCGGAGCAGATTTCCTGCACCTGGGCCTGGGTCACATCCTGTGCGCGCAGGCGCAGCGTCGGGCTGCAGTTATGGCTGGTCTTCAGCACGGCATTGGCCAGCTGGTCTTCGTAATTGCACACGCCGTATTGCGCGCAATTGCTGTTGTCGTAGTACTTCACGGCCTGCGCAGCCGCCAGCCACATGCCGCTGTCGGCGCCCAGCATGGTGCTGGTGTTCAGCGTGTTCTGCACCATCGGCTTCACTTGCGGCTTCAGCCCGGCGTACTGCATGAAGCGGAAGGTTTCGTTCGACGCATCGGTCAACTGGTAGCCGGCATTGGAGTTCAGCAGCGCCGACTTGTTGTTGGTGATGAAGGCGTACAGCGTGTTGGCGTACGAAATGTCGTTCGACAGCGTGGTGCCCACGTCCGGCGAGGTATGGCCGCGGAACAGCACGGTCAGCGCGCCGGTCATGCCGCCGCCGGCGCTGTCCTGCTTCAGCGCTTCCGCCGCAGTCGGCTTGGCTGCAGTGTTGGTGAAGCGCGCCACCGTGGCTTTGGCATCGGGCAGGAACTGCACTTCGTCGTGCATATTGGTGACCAGCTTCCAGGTCTCGCCAGCCGTGGTCGGCGCCACGGTGTTGTTGGCGTACAGGCCGTTGCCTTGCACCAGGCCGTGGATGGCCGTGCGCAGCGGCGCGCGCACCGATTCGGTCAGCGCCGGGATCGTGCCGCCGCTGGCCTGGTAGTAGCCGGCGCGCAGGTAGAGCACCAGGTTCACAAGCTTCATGTTGGTGCCGTTGTAGCCGGCCGCTTCGCTGGCCAGGCGGCTGGCCACTGCGCTCACGTTGGCGCTGGAATAAATGCTGGTGGCCAGCGCCGGCGCGGCGGAGAACAGCGGATAGGTGCACTCGTAGTCAGGCAGCGTGGCCACGTATTCGGCCAGTGCCGCGCCGCTGTAGCTGGCCAGGGTGTTCATGTCCTTGCACTGCGGCGTTGCGGACATGGGCGCCATGCTGGTCTTCATATTGCGCGGCATCAGGTCGTTGCGCGGCTTGCGCGTTGGCGCCAGGTCGTACTTGCTTTGCTCCACCGTCGGCGGCAGGGTTTGCCGCTGGTGCGGCGCAGGCGGCTGGTGCAGCTTGTCGCCGTTATCCGCGTGGGCTTGCGCGGCGAGCAGCAGGGCTGCTGCGCCGATTGCTTTCAACATCATGTCTCCACCTCTTCTCTTTATTAAATGGGAGCGCCCATGCTAACGAGGAGAGGTGGCGCGATTTCAAGCGTGCGCGCCGCTATGGTGATTTCGCTGCTTCAGGTAACGTGAACTGCACAGGCGATGGGCGAAAAAGCCACAGGTGGACGCGCGCCGGAGCCGGTTCGGAACTGGCTTGGCGTATAACCCGTCATCGCCTTGAACTGGCGGCTGAAGGCGCTGTGGTCGGTATAGCCGCATTCACGCGCGATGTCGGCGATGCTGCGGCCAGGGTAGGCTTCAATCAGCGCCAGCGCGCCTTCCAGCCGCGATTGCAGCAGCAATTGGCGCGGGCTGTAGTGGAAGACTTTCTGGAACAGGCGCTCGACGCGCGCAAGCGACAGGCCTTCTTCGCGCGCCAGGTCGGCCAGGTTCAGCTGCATGTGGAAGTTCTCGCGGATGCGCTGCGCGATGCGCGCCACCTGGCGGTACACCGGATGCTGCTCATCGACCAGGCCGAGGTCGTGCGAGGTGCCGACCAGGCCGACGATATCGCCCTGCTCGTTGCGCAGCGGGGCTTTATGGGTCAGGCACCAGCCGCGGCGGCGGTTCGGGTACAGGTGCAGTTCCAAGTGCTTTTCGATGGTGGCGCCCATGTCGATCACCTGCCGGTCCTGCGCCTCATAGGCGGCGGCGAGCGGGCGCGGATGCACGTCCATCACCGTCTTGCCGAGGATGTCGGACTTGTTGCGCAGGCCGCAGCGGCGCGCCAGCGTATTGTTGACAGCCACATAGCGGCCATCGCGATCCTTCACGAAGAAGGCTACTTCAGTCATCGCGTCGAACAGTTTCTCGATCGCGTCCAGCTCCACGTTCCAAGGACGGTCCATCATAAAGGTGTCTCCCAAGCTTTGGCGCGCTCTGTGGCGCGATTCCATTTTGCCAGCAACTCGGCCCGCTGGTCATCCCCCATGTTTGGCGTGAAGCGGCGCTCGCAGGCCCATTGCGTAGCGATTTCTTCCTGCGATTCCCAGAACCCTACGGCCAGGCCGGCCAGGTAGGCGGCGCCCAGCGCGGTGGTTTCAGTGACTTTCGGCCTGAGCACCGGCACACCCAGCAAGTCGGACTGGAATTGCATCAGCATGTCGTTGCGGGCAGCGCCGCCGTCGGCGCGCACTTCCGTCACCGGCATGGAAGCATCCTTCTGCATCGCGGCCAGCAGCTCGGCGCTCTGGTAGGCGATCGATTCCACGGCGGCGCGCGCGATATGGGCCTTGTTGCTGCCGCGCGTCAGGCCGACGATGGTGCCGCGCGCATAGGGGTCCCAATGCGGCGCGCCAAGGCCGACAAAGGCCGGCACCAGGAACACGCCGCCGCTGTCGGGCACGCTGTTGGCCAGCGCCTCCACGTCGCTCGACTGCTGGATGATGCCCAGGCCGTCGCGCAGCCATTGCACGGTGGCGCCGCCCATGAAGACCGAGCCTTCCAGCATATAGTCGGTGGCGCCGTCGACGCGCCAGCCCACGGTGGACAGCAGGCGGTTGTGCGAGGTGCGCGGATGGCGGCCGGCGTGCATCAGCATGAAGCACCCGGTGCCGTAGGTGTTCTTCACCATGCCCGGTTTGTGGCAGGCCTGGCCGAAGGTGGCGGCCTGCTGGTCGCCGGCGATGCCAGCGACCGGGATCGCATGGCCGAACAGCGCTTCGCGCGTGACGCCTACTTCCTCGCTGGAGGAGACCACTTGCGGCAGCATTTCTTCAGGGATGTCGAACAGGTGCAGCAGGTCCGAGTCCCAGCGCATCAGGTGGATATTGAACAGCATGGTGCGCGAGGCATTCGACACGTCGGTGACGTGCACGCCGCACAGCTTCCAGGCCAGCCAGGAATCGATGGTGCCGAAGCACAGCGCACCCTTGCGTGCCCGCTCGCGCGCGCCGGGCACATGGTCCAGGATCCATTTGACCTTGGTGGCGGAGAAGTAGGCGTCCAGCTCAAGGCCGGTCGCGTCGCAGATCATTTTCGCCTTGCCGGCGGCGCGCAGCTCCTCGCAGTAATCGGCGGTGCGGCGGTCTTGCCAAACGATGGCCGGCGCGATCGGTTCGCCCGTCTTGCGGTCCCACACCACGGTGGTTTCACGCTGGTTGGTGATGCCGATGGCACGCACCTTTTTGATATCGAAGTCCTGCAGGACCTTGCGGGCCACGGTGATCTGGCTGTTCCAGATCTCGTTGGCGTCGTGTTCAACCCAACCGGGCTGGGGGAAGTGCTGGGGAAATTCCTGCGCCGCGCATCCTGCAATTTTGCCCTCGTGGTCGAACAGGATGGCGCGCGAACTGGTTGTGCCCTGGTCCAGGGCGAGGATGTATTGAGTCATCTCTCAAGAATTAGTTGAAGCAAGCCGATAGGCCGGATTTTGTTACGGCACCCGAAGGTGCTATGACAGCCATTCCTCTAGGCGACGGATTACTCCGCCGCTCAAGCTTTCTACCCGCACGCTCCGCGAGCAACATCATCGCGTGCCTATTTGAAATTGCACCAGGTGGAGGTTACCGCGTTTCACCGTAACTTAATACGCTCGTCTCTGTGGCCCTATTCCTCGCCTTATACCATTGCTGGCTTTCGGCGGACGGCCGTTAACCGTCACCCCGCTCTGTGGAGTCCGGACCTTCCTCCCGCCTCGGTATTGCTACCTCGGCCAGCGGCTGTCTGGCTTGCTTCGGGCGGTATTTTACCAAATCCGGCGTCGCAAATCGGAAAGCTATTTCTCTAGAGCAGGCATAGAATGCCAAATCCATGTATAAGAAGGCAAGTACCATGACGCAAACTCCTCGTTCCGGCGGCCAGATCCTGGTCGATGCGCTGAAAGTCCACGGCACCGATACCGCCTTCGGCGTGCCCGGCGAAAGCTACCTGGACGTGCTGGACGCCCTGCACGAATCCGGCATCCGCTTCATCATCAACCGCCAGGAAGGCGGCGCTGCCTTCATGGCCGACGCCTACGGCAAGATGACCGGCAAGCCAGGCATCTGCTTCGTGACCCGCGGCCCGGGCGCCACCAATGCCTCGATCGGCGTGCACACGGCCTTCCAGGATTCGACCCCGATGATCCTGTTCATTGGCCAGGTCGGCAGCGATTTCATGGACCGCGAAGCCTTCCAGGAAGTCGATTACCGCCGCATGTTCGGCCAGATGGCGAAATGGGTCACTCAGATCGACCGCGCCGACCGCATTCCCGAATACATTGCGCGCGCCTTCCAGGTCGCCACCAGCGGCCGTCCGGGCCCTGTGGTGCTGGCCCTGCCGGAAGACATGCTGACCACCAAGGCAACCGTAGCCGACACCCGCGCCTACGTGCCGACCCAGGGCGCGCCTTCCGCACCGCAGGTCGCGCAACTGCGCCAGATGCTGTCCGAAGCCAAGCGCCCGATGCTGCTGCTGGGCGGCGGCGGCTGGAATGAACAAGCCACGGCCGACATCCGCAAGTTCGCTGAAGCGAACCACCTGCCGGTCGGCTGCGCCTTCCGCTTCCAGGACCTGCTGGACAACACCCACCCGAACTACATCGGCGACGTCGGCATCGGCATCAATCCGAAGCTGGCTGCCCGCGTGAAAGAAGCCGACGTGCTGATCGCCATCGGCCCGCGCCTCGGTGAAATGACCACCAGCGGCTACTCCATCATCGCCGCGCCGGTGCCGCAACAGCGCCTGGTGCACATCCACGCCAGCCCGGAAGAACTGGGCAGCGTCTACCAGGGCGAATTGATGATCGCCTCCGGCATGCCGCAGGCCGCCGCCATGCTGGCGGCAATGGAACCGGTCGATGCGAGCGCATGGCGCGCCAGCGTCGAGCAGGCGCGTGCCGAATACAGCGCCTGGCAGCAGCAGCCTTCGATCTTCAAGGACAACAATGCCCCGCTGAACCTGTGGCAAGTGGTGCAGGAACTGAAGGCCCAGTGCCCGGCCGACACCATCATCACGAACGGCGCCGGCAACTACGCCACCTGGGCGCACCGTTACTGGGCTTACGGCGGCATGCGCACCCAGCTCGCACCAACCAGCGGCGCCATGGGTTACTCGGTACCGTCCGGCGTGGCTGCAAAGATCATCGATCCATCGCGCACGGTGGTGACCTTTGCGGGCGACGGCGAATACCTGATGAATGGCCAGGAGCTGGCCACCGCCGTGCAGTACAAGGCGGGCGTGGTCATTATCGTCTTCAACAACCAGATGTTCGGCACCATCCGCATGCACCAGGAGCGCGAATATCCTGGCCGCGTCTCCGGCACCACGCTGCACAACCCGGACTTCGCCGCAGTGGCGCGCGCCTTTGGCGGCCATGGCGAAACCGTTGCGGCCACCGAGGACTTCGCGCCAGCCCTGCAGCGCGCCCTCGCTTTCACCCGCGAGCAAAGCCTGCCGGCCATCATCGAGCTGCGCTACGACGGCAACCTGATCACCCCGGGCGCTACCCTCGACACCATCCGCAAGCAGGCCGTCGCGGCCGGCAAGTAGTCAATCCGCGCCCCGCCGCTTCGGCGCGGGGCAGGCTTTGCAGGCTTTCGCTGCGCGGCTGAAGTCGCGCACTTTCGTCAATACCATCGCTTGCGACTGGTCGTCGCAATAGCCGCCATCCAGCGTCAGGGTTTCGCCGTTGGGCGAGAATTTGCCGCTGATGGTGCGCTCCTCCTCCCCTTCCTGCACGGTGAAATACATCATCTTGCCGCGCGGGTCGACGTTCACGTCGGTCGCCACCAGCGGCCAGCTCAGGCCGCCTGCCGTGTACTCGTAAATCACCGTATCGACCTCGGCAAAGCGCTGCAGCGTGATGCGCTGGCCGCCATACTCGCCGCTGCCTTCATGCACGCACAAGTCGGAGTAGACCACCATGCCAAAGCGCGGCAGGCCGCCAGCCTTGTTGGCCGCCAGCGCGGCTGGCAGTACGGTGACAGAAGCGAGCAGCAGTGCGCTGCCGATGCGATGGGAAGTTTTCATGTCAGCATTGTAAAAAAAAACGGCTGCGCGAGGCAGCCGTTTTTGACCAGGAACAGGCTGGATTAGAAGGTGTGACGGATGCCTACGTTGTAAGCGGAGTCACCGGTGCCGGATTCAGCGTTGTTGCCAACGGTGTAGGAAGCGCCGTTCTTGTTCTTGATCTTGCCGTAGGACATGTAGGTGGTGGTACGTGGCGACAGCTTGTGCAGGTAGCCGATTGCGTACTGATTAGCATCGCGGTTGGCAACTTCGCGGTCGTCCGCGCGGGCTACGGAAGCGACCAGGGAGCCGGCAGCCGACACAGGCACGGTTGCGCCCAGCAGGTAGTTACGGCTGTCGGTCGACGGAGCCACTGCAGCCGCGGTGTAAGCGGTGCCGTTCGGGTAAGCGACGCTGTTCAGGCCCTTGTTGGAGTTGAACATAGCGAAAGCTTTCACTACTTTGAAGTCGTAGTTCACGGCCAGCAGGGTGTTGTGGCCGATGTCGCGGCCGGTTACAACGTTGTTGGCAACGGTGTCGTTGTTACGGTTGTTGTAAGCCAGGCGGCCTTCGAAGTCGCCGTTCTTGTAGCCGATCGCCGCGCCCAGTTGACGGCCGGTCGAGGATTCTTTCTGCTCGCCGGCAGCGTAGAACACTTCAGCGGTGATGCCCATCATGTCTGGCGACTTGTAGTACACGGAGTTGCTGTTGCGTACGTTGATGCCGTTTGCTGGGAAGATGTTCTTGGCCGAACCGGACAGGCCAGCCTGGAACGGATCGCCAACTTGCACGAAGGCGTTGTACCAAGGGGTGTACTGGCGGCCCAGGGTCAGGGTACCAGCCGACTTCGACACCAGGCCTACGTATGCCTGACGCTGGAAGATGGAGCCGGATACGTCGGATTCACCGGTATCGCCTTTGATGCCGCCTTCCAGCAGGAACACTGCGGACAGGCCGCCACCCAGGTCTTCGGTGCCTTTGAAACCGATGCGCGATGCATTGGCTACGCCGGACGACACTTTGGTGACGTTACCGTTCTTGCCACCGTGCTCAGACACGATGCCGGCGTCCATGATACCGAAGACGGTTACGTTGGACTGGGCAAAGGCGCTGCCCGATGCTGCTGCGAGGACTGCGAGGGAAATCAGGGTCTTCTTCATGATGTGCTTCTTCCTTTTCTTTGTTATCGATCACCAGGGCTCTTCGGCGCTGATCGCCCGTCATTTTATATGAACTCAATATTTCCTGCTATTCACGTAGTAATACGTATTGCAAGATGACGCCTTTTGCCACATGAAACCGAATATTGTTTAATCAACTTGAAACTTTTTTGTTCAGGACATATTTCACACTTTCGCGGCTTTTGAGGGCTAAACTGAACGTGCCAACAATGTGTCATGGACAAGCGCCTTGAACCCCGGTTTCATAGTGAAACTAGCCTGCACTGTAGGCAACTTTGCGCCACACTTCGGCGTTAGAATGCAGGTCGCGTATCAATCTGGGGGCGCTGTCGGCGAATGAAAACGAGTGCGGTTTCTGTAACAATTCCGTCCACTATCAGCGATGTGGAACGGGACACCGGCCTTGCAAAGGAAACTTTGCGAGTCTGGGAACGTCGTTACGATTTCCCCCGCCCTGAACGCGACACGTTCGGGGAACGAGTCTATCCAAGCGAACAAGTAATTAAATTGAGATTGATCAAGAGATTGATTGATCTGGGGTATCGTCCCGGCAAAGTCATCGGCTACTCGGCGGATGAATTGCAGGCGCTGGCGCAAAAAAGCGCCGCCAGCCAGAAGGATGAAACTATCCTGCCCCATCCCGAGCTGCAAGCCTACCTGGAACTGTGCAAATCCCATCAAATGGAAGCATTCCGCCGCAAATTGACGCAGGCGATGCTGGTGATGGGGTTGAAGAATTTCGTCATCAACCTGGTCGGCCCGCTCGCCACTCTCGTGGGTGAAGCCTGGGCTTGCGGGCAGTTCGCGGTGTTTGAAGAGCATTTGTTTGCGGAATCTGTGCAGATCGTGCTGCGCAGCGCGGTATTTTCGGTCCCGCAAGTCAACCACAGCAGCGGGGCGCCGCGCCCGCGCGTGCTGCTGACCACCCTGCCCCAGGAGCGCCACGGCCTGGGCTTGCTGATGGCCGAGGCCATCTTTGCCGCCGAGGGAGCGCATTGCATTCCGCTAGGCGTTCAGACGCCGCTGCCGGACATTGTCGAAGGCGCGCGCGCCATGCAGGCCGACATTGTCGCCCTGTCCTTTTCCACCACCATGAACCCGCGCCATGTCAGCGACAGCCTGCGCGAATTGCGGGCGCGCCTGCCGGAGCAGGCTGAAATCTGGGCCGGCGGCAGCAATTCGGCCTTGCGCAAGCGCCCTCCTGGCTATGTGACGGTATGCGAACTCGGCGATCTCAGCCTGGCAGTGACCGAATGGCGGCAGCGCCAGCGGCAAGCCCTTAGCTAGCCTCTGGTAGAATACGCGGTTCGATTGAAGGACCCTCTGCCAACCTGTCCATGTTCAGTTTTTTCAAGAAGAAACCGGTCGCGCCCGAAGCCGCTCCCGCAGCGCCGGCCGCCAGCCCTGCGGCCCCTGCTCCTGCCGCGCCAGCCAGCACCGAGGCTGCAGCGCCGCTGGCTTTTGAAGTCGACACTGCCGCCAAGCCGGAACCCAGGCAAAACTGGATGAGCCGCCTGAAGGCCGGCTTGTCCAAGACCTCCGCCAACCTGTCCCTCCTGTTCGTCGGCGCCAGGATCGACGACGAGCTGTATGACGAGCTGGAAGCGGCACTGCTGATGTCCGACGCAGGCGTCGATGCCACCGAGTACCTGCTCGATGCACTGAAGCGCAAGGTCAAGGAAGAGAAGCTGCTGGACGCCGCCCAGGTCAAGGAGGCGCTCAAGCAGCTGATGATCGGCCTGCTGCAGCCACTGCAAAAGCCTTTCGAGCTGGGCCGCCACCAGCCGCTGGTGATGATGATTTCCGGCGTCAACGGCGCCGGCAAGACGACCACCATCGGCAAGCTGGCCAAGCATATGCAGGCGCACGGCCAGTCGGTACTGTTGGCGGCAGGCGACACTTTCCGCGCCGCGGCCCGCGAACAGCTGATGGTGTGGGGCCAGCGCAACAATGTGACCGTGATATCCCAGGAATCGGGCGATCCCGCCGCCGTTTCCTTTGATGCAGTGCAGTCCGGCAAGGCGCGCGGCACCAATGTAGTCATGATCGACACCGCCGGCCGCCTGCCGACCCAGCTCCACCTGATGGAAGAGCTGAAAAAGGTCAAGCGCGTGATCGGCAAAGGCATGGAAGGCGCCCCGCACGAGACCCTGCTGGTCATTGACGGCAATACCGGCCAGAATGCCCTGGCCCAGGTGAAGGCATTTGACGATGCACTGCAGCTGTCCGGCCTGATCATCACCAAGCTCGACGGCACTGCGAAAGGCGGTATCCTGGCCGCCATCGCCCGCGTACGCCCGGTTCCGGTGTACTTCATCGGTATCGGCGAAAAGATTGAAGACTTGCAGCCGTTCAATGCGGCTGAATTTGTTGAAGCACTGCTCGCTTAACATCGGCCTACATGATCGAATTCCAGCACGTCAGTAAACAATATTCCCCGGACGGTGTCGCCCTGCGCGACATTTCCCTCACCATTGCCAAAGGCGAGCTGGTCTACCTGGCCGGCCCTTCCGGCGCCGGCAAGTCGACCCTGCTCAAGATGATTGCCGCCATGGAGCGGCCGACTTCCGGCAAGGTGCTGGTGAACGGCCAGGACATCGGCGCCCTGAAGCGCGCCGGCATTCCCTTCCTGCGCCGCAACCTGGGCCTGATTTTCCAGGAACAGCGCCTGCTGAATGACCGCACCGTACTGGCCAACGTCATGATGCCGCTGCTGGTGACCGGTTCGCTGCGTTCGGCCGCCGAACAGCGCGCACGCGCCGCACTGGACAAGGTCGGCCTGCTGGACCGCGCCGATGCCCAGCCGCTGGCCCTGTCCGGCGGCGAACAGCAGCGCGTGTCGATCGCCCGCGCCATCGTCAACCGCCCGCAAATCATCCTGGCCGACGAGCCGACCGCCAACCTGGACCGCGCCAGCGCCAGCAAGGTGATCGACGCGCTGCACGCCTTCCATTCGGTCGGCGTGACTTGCCTGATTTCTTCGCACGATGAACAGATCCTGGACGCCGCGGCGCGCGTGATCCACCTCGAGCGTGGCGAACTGATGAAGGAAGCCGCATGAGCACCTGGCTGCGCCACCACCTGTTCGCCCTGGGCTCCGCGCTGGTGCACGTGCGCCGTGCTCCGGGCTCTTTCCTGTTCAATATCCTGGTGGTCGCGATTGCGCTGGCCCTGCCCTTCATGGGCGTGACCTTGCTCGACAATGTGCGGCCGATGTCGGAGCAGATGGCGGTCGAGCCTGAGCTCAGCGTCTTCATCAAGGCCGAAACCCCGCGCGAACAGGCGACCGCGCTGGCGTCGTCCTTGCGCAGCATTGCACCGACCGCCAAGATCATCTTTACTTCGCGCGAAAAAGCGCTGGAGCAGCTGAATGCCAAGAGCGGCCTGTCCGACGTGGTCGCCACGCTGGGCGAGAATCCGCTGCCGGACAGCTACGTCGTCAAGCTGAACGCCTTCCAGAATGCGGCGGAAGGCAGCAAGATCGACAGCATCGCCGACCAGATGCGCGCCCTGCCGGGCGTGGAATCGGTGCAAGTCGACTCGGCCTGGGTGAAACGGCTGGCAGCCCTGCTGGGCATCCTGCGCCTGGCCCTGCTGTTGCTGGCAGCGACGCTGGCCACGGTGGTGGTGGCCGTGGTGTTCAACACCATCCGCCTGCAAGTGATGACCCAGCGCGAGGAGATCCTGGTCTCCAAGCTGATTGGCGCCAGCGACAGTTTCATCCATCGCCCTTTCTATTACACCGGCGCCCTGCTCGGCCTGTGCGCCGGCGGCGTGGCCTTGGGCGGCGTGGCACTGGTCCTGCAGCCGCTCAACCGCGCCATTGCCGAGTTTGCAAGATTGTACGCATCGGAATTCCAGCTGGCCCCGCTTGATCCGGTAGCGACTGCCGCCCTGCTGGCCCTGTCCGCCAGCCTCGGCCTGGTCGGCGCCCTGCTCTGCGTCCAGCGCCATCTTTCCCGCCTAAATTGAAAGTCGGGGTCAGGTCTGGCAACAGGACAAAATGTCCTGTTGCCAGACCTGACCCCGACTTTCAATTTCATCGTGCGTACCCGCACGGAGCCGCCCCTTCTCCCCGCCGTATCCTGACTTTGATCCAACGCAAGGAATAGCGTTCTGCCGATAGTGTTTTTGCTATCAGAGCCATAAAATCCCAGCAATTGGCACTCACCAGGGGAGAGTGCTAATATATGTTCAGAACGGCATGATAGAGGTTAAGAATCATTTAAGTTCTGTCGTGCATGCTGGTAACTCTGAAAAGCATTCCCTTCAAGCGAGGATAGACAAGATGACCGCAACAAACGCACTGGTACCTGCCGGCAGCAACGCGCTGACCCTTGGCTTCAGCGGGAGCCTGGGCAATCTGGACGCTTATATCTCGGCCGTCAATCGCCTGCCTATGCTGACCCACGAGGAAGAAGTGGCGCTCGGCAAGAGCCTGAAGGAAAAGAACGATATCAAGGCCGCGGAAACGCTGGTGACCTCCCACCTGCGCCTGGTGGTGTCGATCGCGCGCGGCTACCTAGGCTATGGCTTGCCACACGGCGACCTGATCCAGGAAGGCAATATCGGCCTGATGAAGGCAGTCAAACGCTTCGACCCTGACCAGGGCGTGCGCCTGGTGTCGTACGCCATGCACTGGATCAAGGCTGAAATCCACGAATACATCCTGAAGAACTGGCGCCTGGTCAAAGTGGCCACCACCAAGGCCCAGCGCAAGCTGTTCTTCAACCTGCGCAGCCACAAGCAGGGCCTGGATGCCATGTCGCCAGCTCAGATCGACGAACTGGCCAAGACCCTGGACGTCAAGCGCGAAGATGTGATCGAGATGGAAACCCGCCTGAGCGGCCGTGACATCGCCCTGGAAGCGCCGTCCGACGACGAGGATGACAAGTTCTCGCCGATCGCCTACCTGTCCTCCGATAATATGGAGCCGACCAAGGTACTGGAAGCGGAACAGGTGGTGCGCCTGCAATCCGAAGGCCTGGAAACCGCCCTGTCCAAGCTTGATGCCCGTTCGCGCCGCATCGTGGAAGCACGCTGGCTGGCCAACGACGATGGCTCGGGCGCCACGCTGCACACCTTGGCTGAAGAATTCGGCGTGTCGGCCGAACGCATCCGCCAGATCGAAGCGGCTGCATTGAAGAAAATGAAGGGCGCGCTGGCTGCTTATATGTAAGCCTGCACTGCTCAAAAGAAAGCACCGATTCCGCAAGGATCGGTGCTTTTTTTACCCTCGAACAAGCTTCTTAATGTCGGGAATTTTTACATTCCATACTGCAACTATCAGTAAGTCCTTGATATGTCTGAGTTTCGGTTACTGGCATGGTGATTGCTTTTGTAACTGCTGAGCACATTAACTGAGGAGTTACCCATGTTTAAGAAGCTTGCACTGACCGCAGTTCTCGCCCTGGCAACCGGTTCCGCACTTGCTGGCCAGATTAAAGATGGCCAGACCAACGGCCAACCCCTGATGTTGACTGTTGGCGCTGCGATTAGCGCAAGCTGGAATCCAGACGGCGAATCAGTCTGGACTTTTGCTGACTGGCTCCACATCAAGGATCAGGAAGTGCTATACGTTAAAGTCAATGTCGATACGACCTTCGACTTTGGCATCACGCCTCCCAACGGAGGCAGCGTCCAGGATTTCAATTTCGACTTCTTCCTCGACAATTCATCCGTGGACAAGGTCATCCCCAAACCCAGCGGCTACTCTGCTTACTGGAATGACATTCTCCTGACCGGTGGTGTGGTCCACACCTTCAAGCTGAATTCGCTGAATGCGCATGACAACAACACCAATGTCGAATTCAAAGTCCTGGCCAATACCAATAACACTCCGACTGTTCCAACCGATGTAACGCCTACCCCACAGGCAATTCCAGAACCTGCTTCGTTGGCACTGCTTGGCGCCGGGCTGATGGGCTTGGGGGTAGCCCGCCGGCGCCGCACAAAATAAGTTGTGAAATCCAACTATAAAAACTGGCGCCCCTCGGGGCGCTTTTTTTGTCGGAAAAGTTGACACTCTTACTGTTGAGTGGACTCAACAGTGCAACACGATAGTTTGCGATTTGCTAAGCTGTTCTCAGGCCAGAGGAGAACATCATGCAAGCTAGACTGATCTGTCTGGGCATGGCGGGCCTGGTCCTCGCCATTGCCGCCGCCTGCGGCTCAACCCGCAGTCCTGCCGACGACGCAGCCAGCCGTCCGGCACCACGCACCAGCGCCAGCTACGTCCTGGCACAAGGGGAAATTGTCACGCTGGCCCCTGCCGTCACGCTCAAGCTCGAGCGCGTCAATGACAGCCGTTGCAAAAAAGGCGCAGTATGCGTCTGGGCCGGCTATATCAGCTACAGCTTTGTGCTGACCGACCGCCAGGGCAATACCAGCTTCCTGCTGGCCGACAATATGCCGGGCGCCAGCAAGACGGTGACGCGCAACGGCCTGACCTTCACCCTGCTTGGGATCGAGCCGGCCGAAGCACCGGCACTGAAGGCACCGGCGCCGGATTATCGGGTAAGCTTGCGGGTAAATATTTCCCAGCCAACATAGCTGCCCATGACGCCAACCGCCCTGCCCCAACGACTGACTTCCTCCATCATCATTGCGCTGGCATGCAGCGCCCCGGCCTGGGCCAAGAGCCCGGTTGCCAGCGGCACCGGAGGCGCCGTGGCCACGATCAGCGAACCGGCCTCGCAAGCCGCGCTGGCGATCCTGAACAAGGGCGGCAACGCAGTCGATGCGGCCGTGGCAGCTGCCGCTACGCTGGGCGTGACCGATCCCTTCAGCTGCGGCGTGGGGGGCGGCGGTTTCATGGTCATCTACCTGGCCAGGGAAAACCGCGTCATCACGCTCGACCATCGCGAAGTGGCGCCGGCATCGTTCCGGTCCAATGCTTTCACAGCGGACGGCAAGGCGATGGATTTCGACACCGCCGTGGCCAGCGGCATGGCCGTCGGCGTGCCGGGCACGGTGCGCGGCTGGCATGATGCGCTCGACCGCTACGGCACCATGTCGTTCAAGCAGGTGCTGGCGCCGGCCATCAAGGTGGCGCAGGATGGCTTCAGGGTGAACGACAACTTCGTCGCGCTGGTCAAGGAAAACGAGAAAAAGTTCGCGCTGTTCCCGGAAACTGCGGCGCGCTATATGCGGGATGGCAAGGCGCTGCCTGCCGGCACGGTGCTGCGCAACCCCGACCTGGCGAAGACTTACCGGCTGCTGTCCACCGGGGGCGTGAAAGCCTTCTATTCGGGCAAGCTGGCGCAGGCGATCGTCGACGCGGTCAACCGGCCTCCTGTCGCAGCGGGCGTTTCGGTGCGGGCGGGCCAGATGTCGCTGGCCGACCTGGCCAACTACGAGGCGCGCTGGCGCCAGCCGGTGCGCAGCACCTACCGCGGCTATGAGCTGGTCGGCATGCCCCTGCCCAGCAGCGGCGGCGTGACGATTGCGGAAGCGCTCAATATCCTGGAAGGCTTCGACCTGAAATCGATGCCGCGTGAAAAGGCCGAGCACCTGTACATGGAAGCAGCGCGCCTGGCCTTCGCCGACCGCAATGCCTACCTGGCCGATCCGGAATACGTCGACGCGCCCGTGGCAGGCCTGGTCAGCAAGGACTACGCCGCACGGCGCCGTGAACTGATCGATCCCACGCAGGCCCATCACCACGCGCAGCCTGGCGATCCTTACCTGTTCCAGCAAGACCCGAGCGTGCCGCTGCGCCCGGCCGCCGCCGCCAAAGCCCGGCTGCTGTCGGAGAGCGCGCACACCACCCACCTTGCCGTCTCCGACAAGGACGGCAATATCGTGGCCTACACCTTCACCATCGAATCGTGGGGCGGCAGCGGCATCACGGTGCCGGGCTATGGCTTCATCCTGAACAACGAGATGACGGACTTCGATTTCACCGGCCCGCATCCTAACGTGCCGGAAGCGGGCAAGCGTCCGCGCAGCAGCATGTCGCCGACCATCGCTTTCCGCAACGGCAAGCCGGCCTTCACCATCGGCAGCCCTGGCGGCAGCACCATCGTGACCACGGTGCTGCAAACCATTTTCAACCATATCGACCTGGGCATGGACATGCCGGCGGCCTTGAATGCACCGCGCATTTCCGAGCGCAATGGCCAGGCCACTTCCATCGAGCCGGGCTTTGCCGACAGCGCACAGGCCAAAGCACTGGAACGCTTCGGCCAGCGCTGGGATGCCTCAGTCGAGGAGATCGGTGCAGCCAACGCCATCGTCTTCAATCCCGACGGCACCGTGACGGCGGTCAGCGAAGGCAAGCGCCATGGCGTGGGCAGCGCGCTGGTGCAGAAGCGCGCGCATTGATCATCCGTGCCGTTCGCGGCTATCGGCCGGCGCTTCCGCGCGCTCGTTGAGGCCGTAGTCGCGTACCACGCTGGCGATGCGCAGGCGGTAATCCGCAAACAGGCGCTCGCGTCCGGCTTGCTGGGCGGCGCGATGCGCTTCCACCCGGCGCCATTCCTGCACCGCCGCTTCGTCGCGGAAGAACGAGAGCGACAGCATCTTTTCCGGATTGCTCAGGCTCTGGAAGCGTTCGACGCTGATGAAGCCATCGATCTGCTCGAGCGTCGGCTTGAGCCGCGCGGCGATGTCCAGGTAGGCGTCCTTGCGGCCTTCGGCCGGGGTGACTTCAAAAATCACTGCAATCATTGGTGGAACTCCGGTATGCGCGCGTTCACAGACGCGCGGTAAGTCCAGCTTAGCTGCGGCAGCGGCTTGCCGCGCAGCGCTTCGATGCAACCTGCCGCGATCTGCTGCGCAAGCTGTTGGCCTGGGCAGGCGTGGCGGCCGTGGCCAAAACCACGCTTTGCTTCGCCGAGCATGACCAGTATCGCCTGCCCTGCTTCGACTGTCACGCCTGCGACCACGCAGCGCTCGGCGGCGAAGCGGCGGGTATTGACGATCGGCGGGTCGGTTTCGATCACCTGCGCTACCAGGGCGTTGGCGTCGCTACTGGCCGCGCCTTGCTGGATGGCGACCAGGCTGTTGCCAAGCAGGCCGGCGGTGGCTTCATAGGTTTGCGACAGCAGCCCGACCAGGTTGGCCACGATGGCATGGTCGTTCTGCCAGCCCACAGCCGCAGCCTCTTGTGCGACGGCTGCGGCGAGCGATCCTGCCGGAACTGCCTGTAACAGCTCACGCATCGCGGCCAGCAGGCGCAGGCTGGCCGCGTGCGCCTGGCCGATCTGCTCCGCGCTGCTCAACGGCGACAGACAGGCCACGAAATCGCCCATCCAGCGCACAACGGCGGGCAACTGGGCGTCGCCGAAGCCAAGCAGGCTGGCGACGGTGCTAACAGGCGCCTCGAAAGCCCAGGCGCCGATCGGCCGGCCTTCAGCCAGCAAGCGTTCGCCCACGGCCTGAGCGCGCTGCTGTGCCAGGTTGCCGCCGGCTGCCAACGCCAGCGCGCGCTGCAAGGCCAGCTTGGGCGCGGCGTGGCGCTCGCCGTCATTCATGCGCACCAGGGCGCCGAACACCTCTCCGGCGCTGCCGCCGGCAATGGCGGCCGGCACCGGCTCGGCCAGCGGCCGCACGCGCAGCGCGGGGTGGCTCAGCACTTCTTCCGCCAGCGCGGTGCCAGCCGCGACCCACAAACCCCGACCGGCATCCCATTCCAGTTTTTGCATTTCACTCCTCCGGCAACGTTCAAGAAATTGCAGTATGCTGAAAAAAGCACAACGACAATTCGTCCGATACCGAAATATGGATTCCAAGCTTGCCAACATTGCCGGCGCCATCGCCGAACCCGCCCGTGCACGCATGCTGTGCTCACTGCTGGACGGCCATGCGCGCACCGCTACCGAGCTGTCGGTAGTGGCTGAAGTCAGCCCGTCCACTGCGAGCGCCCACCTGGCGCGCCTGAAGGATGAGCAACTGCTGGTGCAGCTTGCGCAAGGCAAACACCGCTACTACCAGCTCGCCAGCCAGGAGGTTGCCAGCGCGCTGGAGGCCCTGCTGGTGGTCGCAGGCCAGCCGCGCAATGAGTTCAAGCCCAATACGCCCGACCGCCTGCGCAACGCGCGCACCTGCTACGATCACATGGCAGGTACGGTCGCTGTCAGGCTGCACGACCATTTCGCCGCGCAAGGCTGGCTGGCCGAAGCCAGCGACGGCTACGACTTGAGCGCAGCCGGAGAACAGCAGTTCGCGCAACTTGGCATGGATTTGCCTGCGCTGCGCAAGCTGCGGCGCCGCTTCGCCTGCCCCTGCCTGGACTGGAGCGAACGCAAGCCGCACCTTGGCGGCGCACTCGGTGCCGCCTTGCTGCAACTGGCCCTGAAACGCGGCTGGGTCGAACAGGATCTCGACAGCCGTGCGCTGCAGGTGCCGCCGAAAGGACAGCGCCAGATGCTGGCGGCCTTCGGTCTAAGCGGCGCTTAAGGTTTTGATAAGATGATGCAGTTTCCTGAACCCAGACGGAGACTCCGGTCGTGAAAAAACTCATTCGTGAAAACAAAGGCTTCATCGTCTTCCTGCTGACCCTGGGCGTATTCCGCACCGCCATCGCCGACTGGAATCCGATACCGTCCGCCTCCATGCATCCCAACCTGCTGGAAGGCGACGTGGTCTTCGTCAACCGCATCGCCTACGACCTGAAAGTGCCGCTGACCGACATCTCCGTCAGCCACCTCGGCGAACCGCAGCGCGGCGACGTTGTCACCTTCTTCTCGCCGGAAGACCGCACCCGCCTGATCAAGCGCATCGCCGCACTGCCGGGCGACCGTGTCGAAATCCGCGGCGAGCACCTGATTATCAACGGCATGGCTTCCGACTACGCGGTGCTGGGCAATGCTACCGAGCATATCGACAAGGTCGGCGACCTGCAGGCATTGCAGCTGCAGGAGCACAATGCCAACGCCAGCTACAGCATCCAGGTCCTGCCGCAAGTCGATGCAAAGCGCGACTTCGGACCGGTCACCGTGCCGGCCGACAGCTACCTGATGCTGGGCGATAACCGCAACAACAGCCGCGATTCGCGCTTCATCGGCTTCGTGCCGCGCAAGCTGCTGATCGGCCGCGCCGAACGCGTGCTGGTTTCCGCCGACATCCTCGGCAACTGGGCTCCGCGCACGGAACGTATCGGCATGAGCTTGCGGCCATGATCGAATTCCAGGGACTGGCCAAGCATTACGGCGACTTTCCCGCCGTGCAGCCGCTGACGCTGACCGTGCGGCGCGGCGAAGTGTTTGGCTTCCTTGGACCGAATGGCGCGGGCAAGACCACCACCATCCGCATGATGATGGGCATCCTGGTGCCCAGCGCCGGCCGCGTGCTGGTCAACGGCCTTGATTGCCAGGCCGATGCAGCGCAAGTGAAGCACCACGTTGGCTACCTGCCCGACAACCCGATCTTCTACGACTTCCTGCGTGGGCGGGAAATCCTGCAATTCGTGGCGGAGATGCACGGCATGCCGCGCAAGGCCGCCATCGAACGCGCGGCGCAATTGCTGCAGGAATTCGGCCTGCAGGACGTCAGCGAGGAATTCGCCGTCAACTACTCGATGGGCATGAAGAAGAAGCTCGGCCTGGCGTGCGCCCTGGTGCACGATCCCGCTGTGCTGATCCTGGACGAACCGATCAACGGCCTCGATCCGCGCGCCGCGCGCGAAGTGCAGGATCGCCTGATTGCCAGTGCGGCCGCCGGCAAGACCATCTTCGTTTCCACCCACCTGCTCGACATGGCACAGCGCATGTGCAACCGGGTCGGCATCATCAACCGCGGCGCCCTGGTCGCCACCGGCTCGCTGGAAGAATTGCGCGGCGCCAGCAGCGCCGACAGCACGCTGGAAGAGCTGTTCCTCAAATTCACCGACGAAGACAGCCTGACGGCATGATGGACCTGCCCAGCGCTCCGCGTGCATTCTGGCTGCTTGCACGCCTGCGGCTGCTGCGGCTACTGAACATCGGCAATGCCCTGCGCTTTCGCAAGGGCTGGCTTGGCCCAAGCCGTGCGCCTACGCGAAGCAAGAAGAATGCGCGCTGGCTGGTCACTTTTGTCCTGTCGGCCTTCATGCTGGCCGCCTTCCTGAATACCGCCAGCACTTCGCTGCTGAACATGCAGTGCCGGCTGCCCACCGGCAGCCAGTGCGTCGCCGTCGAATCGGACCCAGCGTCGCGCGTGGCCATGCGCAAGGCGCGCAAGGAACTGCAGGCGGCCCCCTTCCATCCCGTGCTGATGCAGGCAGCCGTGATGCAGGCCAGCCTCCTGTTCGGCATCGCCTTCCTCCTGCCGTTGGGAAGCAAGGAACTGGCGCAGCCCGACTGGGACCTGGAGTGGCTGGTCACGCTGCCCATGGAGCGCCGCACCCTGCTGCTGGCGCGCATCGCCGAACGCACGCTGGCTAACCCTTCAGGCATCCTCGCGCTGTGGCCGATGTGCATGGCTGTAGCCTGGCACTCCGGCTACCGATGGAGCACTCCATTGCTTGCCGCCGCATGCACGCTGCCCTTGCTGGCGTGCGCCGCAACGCTGCGCACGGTGGCCGATACGGGCCTGCGCCTGCGCCTCGCGCCATCGCAGCTTCGCAACCTGCAGGCCATCGCCTCCGTCGCCAGCATGCCCTTGATGTACCTCGCCATGTCGCTGGCGATGCCGGCCGCCACCCTGACCCTCGGCTGGGCCGCGCAGTTCCCGACATGGGCCTTGTGGACGCCGCCCGGCCTGGCGCTGCAGGCGCTGAATGCGCGCGACGCGCTGCATGGCCTGGGTTATGGCGCCTTGCTGGTAGCGCAGACTGGGCTCGTGCTATGGGCTGGCCTGCGCCTGTTGAATCGCTTGCTGGCGGACAGCGTGGTCGCCACCGGTTCTCGCGAGACTGGCCGAAGCAGCGCCACGCGCCCCGCTGCCTCCGGCTGGGCAGTTGGCACGCCGCTGCAACGGCGCGAGCTGCGCCTGCTAAGCCGCGACCGCAACTTCCTGGTGCAAAGTCTGCTGATCCCTTTGATCATTTTCGGCAGCCAGCTGGTGCTGAACGGCCAGGTGAAGAACCTGGACCAGTTCATCGCCGATCCGGCGCTGCTGTCGTCGATCGCGTTCGGCCTGGGCGCCTATGTACTGATGCTCTCGGCCTTCCAGACCATCAATACCGAAGGCCACGCCCTGTGGCTGCTGTATACCTACCCGCAGAGCATCGGCAGCATGCTGGCCGAAAAAGCGCAGCTCTGGTCGGTACTGGCGTTGATCTATCCACTGTCCGTATTCGCGATGGGACTGTGGTTTGGCGTGCCGGCCGATGGGCGCCTGCTGTCGCAGCTAGTGCTGGTCATGGCCGGCATTCCGATTTTTGCAACGATAGCCGTAGCCCTGGGCGTATGGGCTTGCGATCCGCTGGCGCAGGACATGCGCGCGCGCGTGCGCCCCACCTTCGCCTACGCTTACCTGATCCTGTCGTCGCTGTATACCTACGCCCTCAACACCCACGCATGGCACGTCCGCCTGGCCGCCATCGTGCTGCTGGCAGCCCTTGCGCTGTCGCTGTGGCAGCGCGCCCGCGACTCGCTGCCCTACCTGCTTGACCCCACGGCCTCGCCACCACCGCGCGTATCCGCATCGGACGGCATCATCGGGGCCATTCTTTTCTTCCTGCTGCAATTGCTGGTCGCCGGCGCCCTGTATTTGGCCGGCAAGCCGCTGACCATGCCCACCGCGACCTTCTCATTTGCCCTGGCAGGCGCCCTGGTTTACGGGCTGGCGCGGCTGCTCTACTGGCGCAGCGGGACCGCAGGCGTACCCCGCCTGTGGAACGGAGCATGGAGCGCCGCCTGGCGCAGCGCTTTCGGATGGGGTCTGCTGATGGCGCTGCCGGCGCTGGCAGGCGGCTTCCTGTGGCTGGCCATCCTGCGCCACTTCGGTGCCGTGCCTGCTCCCCCGCAACCGGTTGCACTGGCGTGGCTGGAGCCGCTCGCCGTGCTGGCTGCGCCACTGTTTGAAGAGTTCATTTTCCGAGGCCAGGTCTTCGGCGGCCTGAGACGTTCGCTGCCTGCCTGGCAGGCTATGTTGGCCAGCGCCGCGCTGTTCGCGGTCATCCATCCGCCGCTGGCAATGGCGCCCGTCTTCGTACTCGGGCTTTGTACTGCGATCGCTGCGGAACGCAGCAAATCGCTGCTGGCCCCCATGCTGGCGCACGCACTGTACAACGCCGGCATGCTGGCGCTCCAATAAAAAAAGCGGTGGCCTGTTTCCAGGACCACCGCAAAGAAGAACGCCATGGGGGCGTCTAACGGAGGTAAATCGTCTTAGCGGGACTGGTGCGACATCATCCAGGCCACGAAAGCTTCGCGGTTGCGCGAGCAGATCAGCACCTTGCCGCGGCCGGCGAAGCGCAGCACCATGCCTTCGCCGCTGGTCACGGAGTTGACCAGGTTGCCGAACAGGCCGCCGCCGGAACGCGTCGCCACGGCCAGTTCGTAGCGCAGGGCGCTGTCCCAGGCCACCACGTGGGCGTTGTCGATCACGACTTCCTTGCCCGGTTCCACGTCGACTTCGTGCAGCGCGCCAAAGCCGGACACCACCAGTTGGCCGGAGCCGCTCGATTCGGTGATGAAGAAGCCGCCGCTCTGGCCGAACAGTGCGTTGCCCACGTTCTGGGTCCGCACCCGCAGGTCGATGCCGCTGCTGGCGGCGACAAAGGCGCCGTCGCTGATCAGGTACTGGCGTTCGCCGACTTCCAGCACGCGCATTGCGCCGGGCAGGTTCGGGGACAGCAGGCAGTTGCCGTCGCCGCCGGTGGCTTCGATGTTCTGCTGGAAGAAGGATTCGCCGTTCGCCAGAGAGCGCATCAGGGCGCCGCCCAGGCCGCCGCGCATCTTGCCCTTCAGCTCGAGCGTGGAATCCATCATCACCATCGCATTCGACTCGCAGAAGATGCGCTCGCCCTGCTTCATCGACACCTGCAGGAAGGGATCGATATCCCCGGTCACTTTAAAAGTCGTCATAGTCTTAAGCTTTCAATTCAAGTTTCTTGTGGCGGATCGAGGACCACAGCGATGCCACGATGAATGCCACGCCAATCAGGCCGGTAATCACTTCCGGAATATGGAACTTCATGCTCGCCAACATGATCACTGCCAGGATGCCGATTGCGTAGTGCGCGCCGTGCTCCAGGTAGACATATTCTTCGAGCGTGCCCTTGTGCACCAGGTAGACCGTCATCGAGCGTACGAACATAGCGCCAATGGCGAGGCCCAGCATGATGATCACGACGTCGCTGGTGATCGCAAACGCGCCGATCACGCCGTCGAAGGAGAACGACGCATCCAGTACCTCCAGGTACAGGAAGCCGCCCACGCCGCCGCGCTTGACCAGCTCACCGGCATTCACGCCGCCCTCTTCGCTCTTTTCCATCCAGGTGGACAGCGCGTCCACGCCGATGTAGGTCAGCAAGCCCCACATGCCGGCAACCAGCACGATGAACTTCTGCGATTCTTCGACGATGCCGAGGCTACCCAGCAGCACGCCCATCGAGATCATGATGGCGATCGAAGACACCTTGCCCAGCGCGCCCAGCTTGCGTTCCACATTGCCCAGCCAGTGCATCTGCTTTTCATGGTCGAAGATGAAGTTCAGGAACACCATCAGCAGGAAAATGCCGCCGAAGGCCGCCACCTCGGCATGGTGGTTGGTCAGGTGCGTCGAGAAGGCTTTCGGGTCGTTCAGCGCCAGGTTCCACACATCGGGAATGCTGAGGTCAGCCGCCACCGCCACGATCACCAGCGGGAATACCAGGCGCATGCCGAAGACCGCGATGATGATGCCGACGCCAAGGAACAGCTTTTGCCAGAATTCGTCCCAGTTTTTCAGGACGGAGGCATTGACGACCGCGTTGTCGAAGGAGAGCGAGACTTCCATCACGCTAAGGATAAAGGCGATCCACAGGGCCGCCAGGGCGCCACTGACGCCGGATTGTTGGTACCCCCACCAGCCTGCCACAGCAAGACAGATGAAGGAGACCAGGAATGAGATCCTGAAGTGCTTCATCGGTTGACCCTTTCTCGTTGATAAGTCTGGCAAGTCTAAGGGCAGGACGCTTTTTTAAAAATAGAAGATAATCGAAGCATTACTTCGAAAAAACAGAACCATGAAAACCACTGGCCTGAATTTCCGCCACCTCTATTTCTTCCGCATGGTGGCCGCCGAAGGCAGCGTCACCCGTGCCGCCGACCGGCTGGGCTTAGCCATCCAGACGGTCAGCACGCAAATCGCAGCGCTGGAACAATCGATCGGCAAGTCGCTGCTGACCCAGCAGGGCCGCCGCCTGGTGCCCACCGAAGCGGGCCGGGTGGCGCTGACCTACGCCGAGCAGATTTTCCAGCTCGGCGACCGGATGCAGGAAGCGCTCGAAGAGGTTGATGCTGGCAAGATCCGGTTGACAGTCGGCATATCGGATTCCATGCCCAAGCTGATCGCTGCGCACTACCTGCAGGCGGCGCTGCCGCCGGACACGCCGGTGCGCCTGGTCTGCACAGAAGGCGAATTCGACGTCCTGCTGGCGGAACTGGCGCTGCACAAGCTGGACGTGGTGCTGACCGACCGCCCGGTGCGCGCCAGCGCATCGCTGAAGGTATTCAGCCACCTGCTGGGTGAAAGTGAAATGCAGCTGTTCGGTGTGCGTGCCCTGGCACGCAAATACAGCAAGGACTTTCCGGCGAGCCTGAATGGCGCCCCCATCCTTCTGCCGACCCGGAATACCGCGCTGCGCGGCCGCATCGATGCCTGGCTGCTGGAACAGGGCGTGCGGCCCGACGTTGTGGGCGAATTTGAAGACAGCGCCATGCTCAATACTTTCGGCCGCAGCGGCATGGGCCTGTTCTTTGCGCCGGCGGCGCTGGCCGGCGACATGCTGGAGCAGTTCGGCGCTATTCCCGTGGGGCCGGCTTCCGAGTTGCAGGAGCAGTTCTACGCCATTTCCAGCGAGCGCCGCATCAGCCACCCTGTGGTCGAGGCGATGCTGAGTATTTCGCAGCGATAGCATCAAGGCCGGCGCCGGCGTACGCCATCATGTCGTCGACCAGGCCCTCGGCATCGTCTCCCAGCGCGGGAAACAGCCTGGTGCGCATCTCGCGCGGCGCGACCAGCAGCGCCAGGCAGGGCGACATCAGGAGGAACAGCGCACGCTGCAGGCCCGGCGTGGCGGGCGGCAGGCCTATGATCTCGCACACCAGTCCCAGCATGACCATCGCTTTCGGTGCGATGGCTTTGTGCACCAGCGCCGGCGCGTGCTCGGTGGGCGACATCAGTTCCCGGATCACCACGCGCGCGCCCCAATGCGCGTCAGCCCCGGTGGCGCGCAGCACGATGCCGCGCAAAATCACGCGCAGCTTGTCGCGCGGCGCCATGTCGCGCGACGCGATTTCCTGCATTTCCTCAAGCTTGAGCAAATGGTGGTGCGCTTCCACCAGCACCGCTTCATATAGCGCGCCGCGGCTGCCGAAGTGATAATTGACGGCAGCGATATTGGTGCCGGCGCGGGCGCAGATTTCTTTGCTGGTGGCGTCGGCAAAGCCGCGTTCCGCGAACACCTGCCCTGCCACGTCCAACAGGGCCTGGCGGGTGGCGTCGCCGTCCTGGCGGCTGGCACGGGTTGCGGTCTTTTTTTGCATGGCTCGCATTTTACGTCGAAAACAATTTCAAATCAAAATTTGAATTTGATGTAGAATTTCCGCAGGAGGTTCTGCCATGAACAAGAAGCTTGTTGGAATTGCCATAGTGGCTGCAGCGGCCATCGCGGCTGGCGCCTGGTACTGGAGCCGCCCGGCGGCTGACGGCAAGGAACTGGTCCTGTACGGGAATGTCGACTTGCGGCAGGTGGCGCTCGCCTTCCCCGCCAGCGAACGGGTAGCGCGCGTGCTGGCGGAAGAGGGCCAGAAGGTGCAGGCAGGCCAGGTCCTGGCGGAACTCGATACGCGCGGCCTGCGCTTGCGCTTGGCCGAAGCAGAAGCCCAGGCCGGCGCCCAGCAGCAGGTGCTGGCCCGCCTCAAAGCCGGCACGCGCCCGGAAGAGCTGGCGCAATCGCGCGCCCGCACCGGCGCCGCGCAGGCGGACGCCGAACTCGCACGCCAGCAACTGGATCGCATCCTGGCCGTGCAGCAGGACAGCAATGGCCGCGCCGTCAGCCTGCAGGATGTCGATGCGGCCCGTGCCCGCGCCAAGTCGGCGCAGGCGGTGCTGGAGCAGGCGCGCCAGGGCCAGGAGCTGGCCCGACACGGACCACGCCGCGAAGACATTGCCCAGGCCCAGGCGCAGCTTGATGCGGCCAACGCAGCAATCGCCCTGCTGCAGTATCAGCTAGGCGAAGCTTCCTTGAAAGCGCCCGTCAATGCCGTCGTGCGCGCCCGCCTGATGGAAGCCGGCGACATGGCTGCGCCGCAGCGGCCTGTCTATACGCTGGCGATTGCCGATCCTAAGTGGGTTCGTACTTATGTGCGCGAGGCTGACCTGGGCCGCATCAAGCCAGGCGGCGCAGCCAGCATTTCCATCGACAGCCAGCCGGGCAAGACCCTGCCGGGAAAAGTCGGCTACATTTCCTCGGTGGCCGAGTTCACTCCCAAGACCGTGCAGACGGAAGAGCTGCGCACCTCGCTCGTGTATGAGGTGCGTGTACTGGCCGAGGACAAGGCAGATGTGCTGCGCATGGGGATGCCGGCGACCGTGCGGATCGCTGCTGGGCACTGACCGTGGACTCCGCAGTCCTCAGCGGACGCAACCTGTCCCGCCACTTCGACGTCAAAGGCGCAGCCCCGCCTGTAGCAGCCGTGCGCGATGTGTCGCTGGAAGTGGCGCGTGGCGCCTTGACGGCGCTGGTCGGGCCGGATGGCGCGGGCAAGACGACGCTGCTGCGCATGGCAGCGGGCCTGCTGGCTCCAAGCGGGGGCAGCCTGTCGGTGCTGGGCATCGATGTCGCATCGCGCCCCCAGGATGTGCAGGACCGGATCAGCTATATGCCGCAGCGCTTTGGCTTGTACGAGGACTTGAGCGTACAGGAGAACATGGAACTGTATGCGGACTTGCATGGCGTGCCGGCGGACGTCCGGCGCGAACGGTTCGCGCGGCTGATGCATATGACCGACCTGTCGCGCTTTACCTCGCGGCCGGCGGGCAAGCTGTCCGGCGGCATGAAGCAAAAGCTTGGCCTGGCTTGCACGCTGGTGCGCTTGCCGGAGCTGCTGCTGCTCGATGAACCGACTGTGGGCGTCGATCCTTTGTCACGGCGCGAGTTGTGGGAAATCGTCCGGCAGTTGGTGGATGAAGAGCAGTTGTCGGTGATCGTCAGCACTTCGTACATGGATGAGGCGGAGCGCTGCCAGCAGGTATTCGTGATGCATGAAGGGCGGCTACTTGCGTCGGGCACGCCAGCGGATTTGCGCGCAAGGGCCGAAGGCTTGTGTTTTACGGCCATGCCGCCTGCTGGCGAGTCGGCCCGGGTGCTGCAGGCGCGCCTGATCGATGCGCGGGCGACTGTGGTCGACGCTGTGCCGGAGGGTGGGCACGTGCGGTTCATTCGCCGGGCGGATGCTTCGGATGCTGCAGTCGCGCAACTGCTTGATGGCTTGCCAGTCAAGCCGGTGCCCGCGCGGCTGGAGGATGGGTTCATGATGCTGCTGCGTGCCGCTCCGGCATCTCCTGGCGCAGACAGCGCGGCGACTGGCGCGTTGGCGAGAGGCGCGGCGGGCGAACGCGGCGCGGACGGCGGTGAAGCGATGATCGAGGTACGCGACCTGGTGCGGAAGTTCGGCGACTTCACGGCCGTGGCAAGCACCAGTTTCAGCGTCGCGCGCGGCGAGATATTCGGCCTGCTGGGCCCCAACGGCGCCGGCAAAACCACTACCTTCCGCATGTTGTGCGGACTGCTGCCGGCCAGCTCCGGCTTCCTGCAAGTGGCAGGCGTCAACCTGCGCCACGCCCGCGCGCAGGCGCGCGCCAAGGTCGGCTACGTTTCGCAGAAATTCGCCCTGTACGGCAACCTGACCGTGCAGGAAAACCTCGACTTCTTCGGCGGCGCCTATGGCCTGTACGGCAAACGCCTGAAACAGCGCACCGGCCAGGTGCTCGACGAATTCCAGCTGCGCGGGCAGGAAGACAAGGCAAGCGGCCAACTGCCGGGCGGCTTCAAGCAGCGCCTCGCCATGGCCACCGGCCTGCTGCACGAGCCGGAAGTTCTCTTCCTTGACGAACCCACCAGCGGCGCCGACCCGCTGGCACGGCGCGAATTCTGGCGCCGCATCACCACGCTGTCGCAGCAAGGCGTGACCGTCGTGGTAACCACGCACTTCATGGAGGAAGCCGAGTACTGCGACCGCATCGTGATCCAGGATGCAGGCAAGCTGCTCGCCATCGGCACGCCGCGCGAAGTCCGCACGCAGGCCGGCGATGCAGGCAATATGGAAGACGCCTTCATCGCCATCGTCGAGAAAAACCGCAACGGAGGGGCGCCATGACCCGCGGATTCCGTTTGCGCCTGTCTGCGCTGGTGCGCAAGGAATTCCGCCAGCTCCTGCGCGATGCATCAAACCTCGCAATCGGCATCGCCCTGCCGATCGTGCTGATCCTGATCTTCGGCTACGGACTTTCGCTGGACGTCAAAAACGCACCTGTCGCCATCGTGATGGAAGACAGCTCCCCGACCGCCCAGGAAGCAGTGGCAGGCTTCAGCCTTTCGCCTTCTTTCGCACCGCTGCCCGTCGCCTCGGTGCATGACGCGCAAGCACTGATGCGCGACCGCCGGGTGGATGCCATTATCCGCATCCCCGCCACCTTCACGCGCGATATCGCAGCAGGCGGCGCCGCCGTGCAAATCATCGTGCACGGTGCGGAAGCCAACCGCGCCAGCATCATCCTGAACTATGCCAGCGGCGCGCTGCAGCAATGGAACGCCCGCCGCGCCGAACGAATCGGCAGCGCGGCCCGCCCCGAAGCCCTGCCTGCCAACGGCGCCGTGCGCATCGAACAGCGCATGTGGTACAACAGCGCCAACACCAGTACCTGGTACCTCGTGCCCGGCCTGATCGTGCTGATCATGACACTGGTGGGCGCCTTCCTCACGGCCCTGGTGATGGCGCGCGAATGGGAGCGCGGCACGCTGGAAGCGCTGTTCGTGACGCCGGTGCGGCCGGTTGAAATCCTGCTCGCCAAGGTGATCCCCTACTTCTGCGTCGGCATGATGGGCCTCTTCCTGTGCCTGGCAGCCGCACGCTTCCTGTTCAAGGTACCGATGCAGGGATCGCTGCTGGTCATCGTGCTCGCCTCCATGCTGTACCTGCTTGTTGCAGTCGGCATGGGCCTGCTGATTTCATCCGCGACAAAAAACCAGTTCCTGGCCAGCCAGCTCGCCCTTGTCAGCAGCTTCATGCCGTCGCTGATGCTGTCCGGCTTCCTGTTCGACCTGCGCAATGTGCCGGTGGCGGTTCAAGTGGTTGGCCGCATCCTGCCCGCCACCTACTTCATGGAACTGGTCAAGACCCTGTTCCTGGCCGGTAACGTCTGGCCGCTGATACTGCGCAACTGCGCCATCCTCGCCGCCTACGCCGTGCTGCTACTGGGCATCGCCCGCGCCGTCACCCGCAAACGACTGGACTAGCCATGATCGCATTTTTCCGCCGCATTGGCGTCATCGTCCGCAAGGAATTCCTGGCGGTGCTCAAGGATCCCAAGAGCCGCTTCATCCTGGTGGTGCCGGCCATCGTGCAAAGCCTGCTGTTCGGCTACGCAGCAACCTATGACCTGACGTATGTACCCTATGCGCTGAATGACGCGAGCCATAGCGCCGCGTCTGCCGAACTGCTGGCCAAGCTCGATGCCAGCGGCACTTTCCGCCGCACGCTCACCTTTGAGACGCAGGAAGCGCTGCGCGAGGCCATCGACAGCGAAAAGGCGCTGCTCGCCATCAGCATTCCGGTCGACTTTGAAAAGCGCCTGTATGCCGGCGATGCGGCACCCCTGCAACTGGTGCTGGATGGGCGCAACTCCAACACGGCTGGTTCGGCGGCAGCTTATGTCGGCGCCGTAGTGGCGGACTTCAACCGCCAGTGGCGCGAAAAGCATGGCGGCGCGCAGCCCGCGCTGCGCATCGAATCGCGCGCGTGGTTCAATCCCAACCTGGAAACGCGCTGGTACCTGATGCCCGGCATGATCGCGGCCCTGAGCATGCTGCAAACCCTGCTGCTGACCGCCCTCTCGGTGGCGCGCGAGCGTGAGCAAGGCACCTTCGACCAGTTGCTGGTCACGCCGCTGACGCCCATCGACATCATGATCGGCAAGGCCCTGCCGCCCATCATGATCGGACTGCTGCAGTCCACGCTGATCCTGCTGGTCACGCGGTTGTGGTTCGGCGTGCCGATGGCGGGATCGCTGTTGTCCATTTATGCGGGCCTGACCCTGTTCACGATTTCCAGCGTCGGCGTGGGCCTGTCGATATCGGCCGTGTCCCTGAACATGCAACAGGCCATGCTGTACACCTTCGTGCTGGTGATGCCCATGATGTTGCTGTCCGGGCTCACCACGCCAGTACGGAATATGCCGGAAGTGCTGCAGATCGTGACCATGGCGAATCCGCTGCGCTTTGCCATCGACATGATCCAGCGTGTTTATCTCGAAGGCGTTGGCCTTGCCACTTTGTGGCCGAACATGCTACCGCTGCTGCTGATTGCCCTGATTACGCTGCCGCTTGCCGCATGGCTGTTCCGCCATCGCCTTGCCTGAACTGGAACGATTATGAGACATCCCATACTCTCCCTGCTTTGCCTGTCGCTGGCCGCTTGCGCGGTCGGGCCGGACTATCGCGAGCCCGCCGTGCAGGCGCCGGCCGCCTACGGCGATTGGCACGGCGGCTCGCCAGCGTTGCGCGAGACAGGCCTGGCAGACGGCACGGCGCAATCATTTGCCCGCTTCGACGATCCGGTGTTAATCGACCTGCAGCAACAGGCCCTGGCCGCTAACCACGACCTGAAGTCAGCGGCATTGCGCTTCGCCCAGAGCAGGATGGTGCGCAATGTAGCGGCCGGCGCACAAGGCCCCCAAATCAATGCCCATGCCGGCGCCACGCGGCAGCGCCAGTCCGAGTCCGGCGCAGGTACACGGATGGTGGATGCGATCGGTCCTGCCAATCGCGAGGTACTGATCGAAAAGCTCAGCGATCCATTCGCGCTGTACCAGGCCGGCTTTGATGCTTCCTGGGAGCTGGACCTGTGGGGACGCGTGCGGCGCAGCGTGGAAGCGGCCGACGCAGGCATGGCGGAAGCCAGCTCTATCCTGCGCGACGTGCAACTGGCGGTGCAACTCGAGGTGGCCCGCAACTACTACGAGTTGCGTGCATCCCAGCGCCAGCAGGCATTGCTGCAGGCAGACCTCGCCGCGGCGCGCGACATGACCGCATTGGCGGCTGCGCGCGAGCGCGGCGGACTTGCCACCGGCCTCGAAGTCGAGCAGCAGCGCTCAGCCCTCGCCGAGCTGGAAGGCCGCGCCCCCGCATTGCTGGAGCAGGAGGCAGCCGCCACCAACAGGCTGACCATGCTGCTGGCCAAGCCGCCCGGCGCGCTGCAGGAGCGACTCACAGCGCAGCAGGGCGCGGCGCTGCCAAGCGGACCTGACCTGGCACTGGGCGTGCCGGGCGAAGTGATGCGCCACCGTCCGGATATCCAGGCCGCGGAAGCCCATCTGCAGGCGGCAACGGCAAGGATAGGCGTCGCGGTAGCGGACCTTTACCCGCGCATCACGCTCGGCCTTTCGCTCGGCACCGAATCGCTCGATGCCGGCAAATTCGGCGACTGGGGCAGCCGCCAATGGTCGCTCGGCCCCAGCCTGCAACTGCCGATCTTCGACAATGGCCGACGCCGCGCTACAGTCGAGTTGCGCAAGCTGGAAGAACAGGAAGCCGCCATCCATTTCCAGAAAACCGTCCTGAAAGCCTGGCACGAAATGGACGATGCCCTGTCCGCCTACGCCGCCGCGCGCCAGCGCCAGCAAGCGCTGGCCGCGAGGGAAGCCAGCGCCCGCGCCACGCTGGAACTGGCCGCGGCGCGCGCACGCCGCGGCATGAGCGACGAACTGCCCAAGCTGCAGGCGCAGCGCGCCCTGCTTGCCGTCCAGCGCGAGCGCGCCGCCGGCGACAGCGAACTTGCGCTGCGCCTGCTGGCCATTTGCAAGGCCAGCGGCCTGGCTCCGCAGCCTTAGCTTTCCGTCAAGAAATTATCAGTTTTGCGCGAGGTGTGCCGCGGGTCGGATAAGATAGAGGTTTTCGACTCCCCGCCTTAGGGCGCATATGGACAACCTTTTACTAGTAATCTTCGCACTCTTCCTCGTAGCACTGAACGGCTTCTACGTCGCCGCTGAATTCAGTATCGTCACCCTGCGCCGCACCCGCGTGCGGGCCATCGAAAAGACCCAGGGCCTGCGCGGCCGCATCCTGGCCAAGGTCCACGGCCAGCTTGATGCCTACCTGTCCGCCTGCCAATTGGGCATTACGCTTGCCTCGCTGGGCCTGGGCTGGATTGGTGAACCTGCCTTCGCCCGCCTGCTGGAACCCCTGCTCGCGTTCGTCGGCATCACCTCGCCGGAAATCGTGCACGGCATTTCCTTCGTGTTCGCCTTCGTCACCATCTCCTTCCTGCACATCGTGGTGGGCGAACTGGCGCCGAAATCGCTGGCCATCCGGATTCCCGAGGCCGTCGCGCTGTGGAGCGCCATTCCGCTGTATGCCTTCTACTGGGCCATGTACCCGGCCATCTGGCTGCTGAACCAAAGCGCCAACGCAGTGCTGCGCCTGGCCGGCCTGGGCGCCGCCGCCGGCCACGAATCGCACTACTCGACCGAAGAACTGAAGCTGATCCTGCGCACCAGCCAGCCCGGCGAGTCCTTCAACAAGGACGAACGCAATATCCTGGCCAACTCCCTGGACTTCTCGCAACTGCGCGTGGCCGACCTGATGCGCCCGATTAATGAAGTGATCGCGCTGCATGCCGACCGCTCGATCGATGAAAACCTCGACACCGTGGTGCGCAACCGCTTCAGCCGCTACCCCTACTTCGATGAAGAAGGCGACACCGTGCTGGGCGTGGTGCACCTGAAAGACCTGTTTTTCGCCCTGCAGTCGCGCAAGGAGTTGAAAAACCTGTCGGGCTTCCTGCGCCCGGTGGAAACCATTTCGGCCCGCACCCCGGCGCTGGAACTGTTCCGCCGCTTCAAGGATGGCGCGCCGCACTTCGCCCTGATCGGTGAAAAAGGCAAGCGCCCGGTGGGCTTCCTCACGCTGGACAACCTGCTGGGCGCCATGGTCGGGGAAATCCACGATGAGTTCCGCCTCAACGAAAACGACTGGCTGTCGCAACCGGACGGCTCCCTGATCGGCAAAGCCAGCCTGCCAATCTTCTCCCTCGAGCGCATCCTCGGCGTCGACATCGAGAACGAAGAAATGGGCCTGGACGAAGTGGAATCGGTCGGTGGCCTGATCATGCTGAAGCTTGGCGACATCCCGAAACAGGGCCAGCGCGTCGAATTCGACGCCTTCGACCTGGTCGTGAAAAAGATGAACGGCCCGCGTATACTGTTGGTAAAGGTAATCCCGCGCAACCTGCCGCCCGATTCCGACGAACAGGATTGATATGCTGCTGCGCCGTACCCTGGCTGCCTTTGCAGCCTGCCTTGCCGGCAGTGCCGCCGCGGCCTCCTGCGGCCCCTACACGGTCGCCATGTACGAACATGGCGCCTTGTACTACCGCAGCGGCGAACAATGGGCCGGCATCGACAAGGACATTGTCGACGAGCTGGCGCGCCGCACCGGCTGCGAGCTGCGCATGACGCGCGACTCGCGCATCCGCATCTGGACCATGCTCAAGGAAGGCACGCTGGACATGACCATGTCCGGCATTTCCACGCCGGAGCGCGAAGGCTTTGCACGCTTCACGCCCTACCTGCAGTCGCGCAATATGCTCCTGGTACGCAATGACGCGGCCAGGCATGCCGGCACGCTCGAACAATTCGCAGCGCTGCCGGAGCTCAAAGTCGCCGTCATCAAAGGTTTCCGGCACGGCGCCACGTACGACGCCTGGCTGGACCGCTTGCGCAAGCAGGGCCGCGTGTACGATACGCCCGATTACACTACCCTGCTGCGGCTATTCCAGTATGGCCGTGTCCAAGCCATCCTCCAGTTAAGCAGCAATGTCGATGCACTGCACCGCGACGCCCATCTGCGCGGACAGTTCCGCGTACTGGATCTTGTGCCGCGCGAGAACGTGCAAGGATCGCTGGTGATATCCCGCCTGGTTGCCGACGCTTCGGCCACGAGGCTCGAACAGGCGCTGCGCGCCATGCGCGAAGACGGCACCGTCAAAACCATCATGGAGCGCCATACCAGCCCCGAACGGGCGCTGGCCATGCTCGTGCGCTAGCCCTTCAGGAGTTCGAAGCGCACGCGGTACAGCGCGCCTTCCTTCGGCAAGTCGGTTCGCGTAACCGTGATGTTCTCGCCGAAATGCTTGATGCAGCCCGCGATCAGGCCTTCCGCCAGGTCGCCGAAACCGCGCGGCGAACTGTAATGCATCAGCAACCGGTCCGGCGCCGGGCGTTCGCAAGGCAGCGACGGCAGTTCGGCATCCGGGTACAGCTTGCGCACTTCGACGTGGATCACGTCGTCGACACGGGACAGGAAATCGAAGGCGCTATGGCTATCGGCAAACAGCGGCTTGTAGCTTATGCTGAAGCGCTGGAACAGGTGTTCGCCGAACAGGTGGATCAGTTGCGGCACGCCAATGCCGCTGGCGTTGGAAAGCGCCTGCACCAGCCGTACCAGCTCTGCGTGGTCGTAGGTGCCCACCGAAGTGTAGGCGCCGTCGTTTGGAAGCCTGGCTTCGGTAATGATCCGGTCCAGCATCTCGAGGCCCATGCGGCTCTCGACCAATTCCATAAACTCGGTGAACACGACGCCCTTCATGGTGCCCTCCTACACGACTGGTTTGACCTTTGTCCAGTTCCTTAGCAAGCCAAGCGCCACGGCCAGCAGGGTCGGGCCGATGAACAGGCCGACGAAACCGAACGCCAGCACGCCGCCCATCACGCCAAGCAGCACCAGCGCGAACGGCAGGCTGGAGCCGCGCGAGATCAGGATCGGCTTGACCACGTTATCCACCCCGCTGATGACAACCGTGCCGTAGACCAGCATGAAGATGCCCCACCCTGTCATCCCTTGCGAGAACAGCCAGATGGACGCGCCGCCCCAGATCAGCGGCGGCCCCACCGGCACCAGGGAGAAGACGAAGGTCGCCACCGACAGCAGGGCCACGGCAGGCACGCCGGCAATCAGGAAGCCGACCGCCGCTACGGCGGCTTGCGCCAGCGCCGTGCCCAGCATGCCGTACATGACGCCGGTAACGGTGCGGCTGACCGTCTCGGCGACTTTGACCGCGTGTTCGCCCATGATCTTGTTCATGCCGACTTCCAGTGCTGCCACGATGTTATGCCCGTCGCGATACAGGAAGAAGGAAACGAAAGCGGCCAGGCTGACCTGCGCCACACCGGCGCCGAGCACGATGCCGCTGTTCAGCAGGATGGTACGGGCCGGTTCCACGTATTTCTTGGCTACGGCCAGCAGCTCTTCCTTGCTGCTCATGATCTGCCGCAGGTAGGAATCAATCACCTCGCCCACCAGCGGCAACTGGCGCAGCCAGGCCGGCGGCTCGAAGCCGCCGGCGTCCAGCGCCTGGCGCGCGCCGCGGTAGAAGTGGGTCACGCTGTCGGCGATATTCCAGGTCACCAGCGTCAGCGGCAAAACAATGATCAGCACTAGCGACACCGTCATGACAGCCGCCGCAAGGGTGCGTCTGCCTTTCAGGCGTGCCAGCAGGCGTTGGTACAGGGGCCAGGAAGAAATTGCGATGGCGGCGGCAAACAGGATGCCGGCCAGGAAGGGGCGCAGGACGTAAAGGCAGCCAATGACGAGGAAGACAATGGCTGCCAGGCGGCTATAGGGCTGAAATCGTTGTTCCATGCCCTTAGCTTAGCAGGAATCAGTTAGCGACGAGAAGCTTCAGGTCGTGCACGATAGGCGCCGGCCCGCCGCCATGGCGCAGGAACAGGCGCAGCTTGCCGCTCTTGTCGAATACATAGCTGCCGGCCGTGTGGTCGATGGTGTAGCTGTCGGCGGTCTTGCCCGGCACCTTCTGGTAGAACACCTTGAACTCCTTGGCGGTGGCTGCCACCTGCTCCGGCGTGCCGTACAGACCCACGAAGCGCGAGTCGAAGCCGGGCACGTATTGCGATAACAGCTCCTTGGTATCGCGCTCAGGGTCCAGGGTGGCGAACAGCACCTGCACCTTGTCGGCGTCCGGGCCCAGTTCCTTCATCACGGCCGACATTTCAGCCATGGTGGTCGGGCACACGTCCGGGCAGTGCGTAAAGCCGAAGAACAGCACCACCACCTTGCCCTTGTAAGAGCCCAGCGTCACCGGCTTGCCGGTATGGTCGTTCAGCGAGAAGCCTTTTCCGTAGCCAAGGCCGGTCAGGTCGGTGTTTTCGAATTTGAGCTGCTTCTCGCCGCAAGCGGCCAGCGCGAGCAGCATGAACAGCGCCGCGAACAATTTTTTCATAGGACTCAGAACTTGAAGTAATGGTCGACCAGCAGCGCCGCGAACAGCAGCGACAGGTAGATGATGGACCAGGTGAAAGCCTTGCGCGCAACGATATCGCTGTAATGCTTGTAGATGCGCCAGCCGTAGTACAAGAATACCGCGTTCAACGCAATCGCGCTGAACAGGTAAATCAGGCCGCTCATCTTCACGGCAAACGGCAGCAGCGTGGTGGCAGCCAGGATGATCGAGTACAGCCAGACGTGGAAGGCGGTGAAGCCCATGCCGTGGGTGACCGGCAGCATCGGCAGGCCGGAACGCTCGTAGTCGGCCTTGCGGTACATCGCCAGCGCCCAGAAGTGCGGCGGGGTCCAGACGAAGATGATCAGCACCAGCAGCCAGGCTTGCATCGGCACGTCGTTGGCAATGGCAGCCCAGCCGAGGGCTGGCGGCATGGCGCCGGACAGGCCGCCGATCACGATGTTCTGCGGCGTGGCCGGCTTCAGGATCATGGTGTAGATCACGGCGTAGCCGACGAAGGTGACAAAGGTCAGCCACATGGTCAGCGGGTTCACCAGCTGGTGCAGGATCCACATGCCGGCGCCGCCGATCACAGCGGCAAACACCACGGTCTGGGGAACGGTGATGTCGCCCATCGCCATCGGGCGGCGCGCGGTACGCGCCATGCGGGCATCGATTTCGCGCTCGGCCAGGCAGTTGACTGCGAACGCTGCGCCGGACAGCAGCCAGATGCCGGCAGTCGCCGCGATCACCACGCGCCAGTCAGGCATCCCTTCGGAGGCCAGGAACATGCCGATGACGGCGCAAAACACCGCCAGCTGCGTCACGCGCGGCTTGGTCAGGGCCCAGTACTGGCCCATGCGGGAGGTCGAGGATTTCATTGTTATTGGTAGGCGGGGGCAGCCAGGTACTTAGCCCTGTAGTTTATCATGGTCAGCAACAGCACCAGGGCTGCCGCACCGGCGTTATGGATCACGGCAATGGCCAGCGGGAAGTTGAAATAGATGGTCGCGACGCCGGTGAATGCCTGCAGCAGCAGCACCGCCGCCATCCAGCGCGCATGCTTGCCCAGGCCCTCGACGCGCCATGCCTGCCAGGCGGTCACGCCCAGCACCAGCACCACCACGGCGGCAAAGTTGCGATGCACCCAATGGATTGCCGTCAGCGCCTCGAATGGCAAGTAGTGGCCGGCGGCAGTCTTGCCCAGCTCACGCCACAGGTGGAAGCCGTGCTCGAAGTCCATCGGCGGCACCCAGGCCCCGGCGCAAGTCGGGAATTCGGTACAGGCCAGCGTGGCGTAATTGGAGCTGACCCAGGCGCCCAGCGCCAGCTGCACCAGCAGCACTACGCCGGACAAGGCAGCCAGCAGCCGGATGCGGCCCAGGCGCGCCGCCTGCGAGCCGGCCGCGCGCGGCAGCGGCGCATGCAGCTGGTCCTCACGGCCGCCGAACCAGGCCAGCAGTGCCAGCAGCGACATGCCCAGCACCAGGTGTCCGGTGACGAAGATCGGCTGCAGCTTCTGCGTCACGGTCCAGGCGCCGAACGCGCCCTGCAACAGGATGAAGAAGAACAGGAAAGTCGGGTAGCCCGGCGGAATGCGGCGCGCCATGCCCGCGCCGGCGCCTGCGCGGCCGCTGCGCGTCGAGCGCCACCAGGCCACGCCCATCATGGCGACGATCAGCACGCCGATGCCCATGGCCAGGTAGCGGTGAATCATCTCGATCCAGGCCTTCATCATGGTGACCGGGCCGGTCGGCATCAACGCTTCCGCGGCGCGGATCTGTTCATGCGCGATGAAGGGATTGGCTTCGCCATAGCAGCCAGGCCAGTCCGGGCAGCCCAGCCCGGAGTCGGTCAGGCGCGTGAAGGCGCCGAACACGATCAGGTCGAAGGTCAGGAAGACCGCGATCCAGACCAGCTTGCGGTACTTGTTGGTATCCGTGGAAATCCAGACGACCGACAGCGGCAGCGAGGCGACGACCAGCGCCGTAATCGCCATATGGGCAAAGGAGTTGTGGTCCATTGCGCCCGCCTTAACCGATGGCCGAAGCCTTGAGCACCTTGACCAGGTCCTTCTTCACCTTGGCCGGGTCGGCGTTTTTCGGGAAGCGCATCATCAGGTGGCCCATCGGGTCGATCAGGTAGATGTGTTCTTCCACCTTGCCGCCCTTTTCCAGCGGCAGCCATTTGGCCACCACGTCGCCCGGCGCGCGCAGGAAGCGGGTGCCGTCGTTCACGCGCAGCATGAAGGTTTCCAGCGGCTCGTTATCGGTGATCAGCCACACGCGCTCGATGCGGTTGGCCTCCTTGCCCTGCATGGTGCGCAGCTGGCGCATCATGAACAGCATGTCCTGGCACTTCTGGTCGCAGGCGGAGCCGCCCACTTTGACCATCAGCCATTTGCCCTTGAAGTCTTCCAGCGTTTGCGGTTTGCCATCGACCGTGGTGCTGGCCATGGCGGGGATCGGGTGCATGCGCGGGTCGAGCAGGTCGCCATAGTTGGTGCGCCCTTCCGGCTTGATGAAGTAGTAGGTGATATAGGAAGCAAGGATCGGTGCGGCGCACACCAGCAGCACCGCGAACATGCTCCAGCGGCCACGGCGGCGCTGGTTCTCGTCTTGTTTAGCGTTTTCCACTTTTTCTCAATCCGGTGAATACAAAGAAAAGTACTGCCATTGCCGCCAGTGCGTACCACTGGAAGGCGTAACCTTTATGCTTGTCCGCGCCCATCGCCGGTGCGGGCCAGTCGCGCTGCAGCGCTTCGGCGGTGCCGGTCGCGCCATCCGGCGACGACTGCTCGACGACCAGCGGCTGGAATTTCCAGCCCGTCGCTGCCGCCAGCGCCGCCGCATCGGCATTCTGCACGATCGCTCCCGGCGCAAGTTTGGGCGCTTCGCCCAGTTGCATCACATGCCCCGGCGCCAGCCGAGCGATGCCTTCGACCACCACCGGGCCCGCCGGCGTTGCATACGAAGGCAGCTTGCTGCGGTCGGCCATATCGCGCGGCAGCCAGCCGCGCGCCACCAGCACGTGCATGTCGCTGCCGGCCAGCCGCAAGGGCATCAGCAGGTAGAAGCCGGGACGCCCGTCATGCGGGCGGTTGTCGAGGTAGACCGGCCAGCCGCTCACCCACTCGCCCTGCAGCCGCACGCGGCGGAATTCCACCTCGGCGGCAACCACCGGCGCGGCGCCCAGATCCAAAGGCGCGGCGGCATTGCCGGCCGCCAGGCGCGCTTCGAGCGCAAGCTTCTGGGCGGCGCGGCCATCCTGCCAGCGGCCGGCGGAAACGCCGATCGCCACCAGGACCACCGTGGCCAGGAAAGGGATCAACCGAAAGCGGAATGCCATACAATAAGGTTCCTCAGAAACCGCTCTATTACCATGAAATACTTTGTCGCCGTCGCCTTCGTGCTGATCATTGGCAGCCTGGCTTCAGCCTTCATCAGCATGATGCGCAGCAAATCGGCCAACCCGAAAATGGTGCGCGCTTTTGCGCTGCGCGTCGGTTTTTCGATCGCGCTGTTCATCACCATCCTGGTGCTGGCAAAGCTGGGCTATATTAAACCGACCGGCATACGCTGAATGCAAAAAAAAAGCCACAGCAAGCGCTGCGGCTTTTTTTGCGGCTAAATTATACCTGCGACTTACATCCAGTATACGACGACGTACAGGCCGAGCCAGACAACGTCAACGAAGTGCCAGTACCAGGCCGCGCCTTCGAAGGCGAAGTGGTGTTCGGCGCTCATGTCGCCGCGGATCAGGCGGTACAGCACGACGGACAGCATGATCGCGCCCATCGTCACGTGGAAGCCGTGGAAGCCGGTCAGCATGAAGAAGGTCGAGCCGTAGATGCCCGAGGTCAGCTTCAGGTTCAGTTCGCTGTAAGCGTGCATGTATTCATAAGCCTGGAAGCCCATGAAGGTTGCGCCCAGCAGCACGGTGGCAGCCAGCCAGAAGATCGCCTTGGAGCGGTTGGCAGCCTGCAGCGCGTGGTGCGAGATGGTCAGGGTCATGCCCGAAGCCAGCAGCAGCGCGGTGTTGATGGTCGGGATCGGGAACGGGCCCATCGGGGTGTAGTTGTCCACGGTGCCTGCAGGACCCACGCCGCCATTCCAGTTAGCCGAGAAGTCAGGCCAGATCAGCTTGTGGTCCAGGTCGGCCAGCCAAGGCATGGTGATCTGGCGCGCGTAGTACAGCGCGCCGAAGAAGGCTCCGAAGAACATCACTTCGGAGAAGATGAACCAGCCCATCGACCAGCGGTAGGACACGTCGATGCGCTTGGAGTACAGGCCCTTCTCGGACTCGGAGATGGCGTCGCCGAACCAGAAGTACAGCACGGCCAGGGTCATGACGATGCCGATGTTATTGACGATCATGCCCCATGGTGCGTCATTGACCCATGCGGATGCGCCAATCATGGTCACCAGCAGGGAAATACCTGCCAGCATCGGCCACTTGGAAGGACCAGGCACGAAGTAGTACGGTGCCGCGGCGTTATTAGAGCTCATCTTGTTCTCCCTAAAATCCTGCAATAATTTACTTTGAAACCACGAGTTTTACGATCGAAACCAGCAAGCCGATGAACAGGGCCGCGCCCAGCAATCCGGCGACGATGACGTGGACCGGCTTGATCTTCTCCTGGTCCTGGTCAAAATCGCTTTTGCGGCGCAGGCCGAAGAACGACCAGATCACTGCTTTCATCGAATACAAAAACGATCCCATCTGCCTTCCTTAATTGGCTGCGGTCTGGTTGCCCAGGCCGCCCGCCTCGATAAAGGTGTACGACAGGGTGACGGTCTTCACGCTCTTCGGCACCGCCGGATCGATGAAGAACACCACAGGCATCTGCCGCGCTTCTTTCGGTTTCAGCGTCTGCTCCTTGAAGCAGAAGCATTCCACCTTCTTGAAATGCGGCGTCACTTCCATCGGCGTGTAGCTCGGGACGGCTTGCGCCTTCACCGTGCGGTCCACGCTGTTGACTACCTCGTACACCACCGTCGTCATTTCTCCAGGGTGCACGGTCACGCTGTTCTGGGTGGCGCGGAAACGCAAGGTGCCCTGCACATTGCTGACCAGCTCCACCGTGATTTCACGGCTCATGTCGACCTGGCTGTTCTTGGCAACTTCCTGCGGCTTGCCATCGATCAGGTTCAGTCCCAGCACCTCGCACAGGTGCTTGTACACCGGGATCAGCGCATAGCCAAAGCCGAACATCATGACGGCAATGACCAGCAACTTGCCAAGCAGCTTCTTGTTCTCGCCGCCGCTCATTTCAGTGGTGCCCCAGTATCCATTGCTTGCCGATGACGGAAACAAAGAACACTACAGCGACCGACAACAGAATCAGGGCCAGGCGCAGGTTGCTATTCGGCTTCTTCGGGTCAGACATGGTACTTCCTATAGGGGACGGGCTGGCCCGTCCCCGAAAAGCGATTACTTGACAGTCGGCGGTACTTCGAAGGTGTGGAACGGTGCCGGCGACGGCACGGTCCACTCCAGGCCTTCAGCGCCATCCCATGGCTTGGCTTCCGCCTGCTTGCCACCACGGATGGTCGGCAGCACCACGAAGAACAGGAAGAACACCTGGCTCAGGCCGAAACCGAAAGCACCGATCGAAGCGATCGAGTTGAAGTCGGTGAACTGCGCCTGGTAGTCGGCGTAGCGGCGCGGCATGCCGGCCAGGCCCAGGAAGTGCATCGGGAAGAAGGTCACGTTGAAGGTGATCAGCGACAGCCAGAAGTGGGCCTTGCCCATCGTCTCGTTGTACATGTGGCCGGTCCACTTCGGTACCCAGTAGTAGAAGCCGGCGAACAGCGCGAACAGGGAACCTGCCACCAGCACGTAGTGGAAGTGCGCCACCACGTAGTAGGTATCCTGCAGCTGGATGTCGACCGGGGTCACTGCCAGCATCAGGCCGGTGAAGCCGCCCATGGTGAACACGAAGATGAAGCCGACCGAGAACAGCATCGGGGTTTCAAAGGTCATCGAGCCTTTCCACATGGTCGCGATCCAGTTGAAGACCTTCACGCCGGTAGGCACGGAGATCAGCATGGTGGCATACATGAAGAACAGCTGCGAGGTCACCGGCATGCCGGTGGTGAACATGTGGTGGGCCCAGACGATGAACGACAGGATCGCGATGGACGCGGTGGCGTACACCATCGAAGCGTAGCCGAACAGTTGCTTGCGGGCGAAGGCCGGGATGATCTGCGACACGATGCCGAAGGCCGGCAGAATCATGATGTACACCTCAGGGTGACCGAAGAACCAGAAGATGTGCTGGTACATCACCGGGTCACCGCCGCCGGCGGCGTTGAAGAAGGAGGTGCCGAAGTGACGGTCGGTCAGGGTCATGGTGATGGCGCCTGCCAGGACCGGCATCACGGCGATCAGCAGGTAGGCGGTGATCAGCCAGGTCCAGCAGAACATCGGCATCTTCATCAGGGTCATGCCAGGAGCGCGCATGTTCAGGATGGTGACGATGATGTTGATCGAACCCATGATCGACGACGCGCCCATGATGTGCATCGCGAAGATACCCATGTCCATGCCGATGCCCATCTGGGTCGACAGCGGAGCGTACAGGGTCCAGCCGGCAGCGGTCGCGCCGCCTGGCACGAAGAACGAGCCGGCCAGCAGGATTGCCGCAGGAGGCAGCAGCCAGAACGAGAAGTTGTTCATGCGGGCGAACGCCATGTCGGATGCGCCGATCTGCAGCGGGATCATCCAGTTGGCGAAGCCGACGAAGGCCGGCATGATGGCGCCGAACACCATCACCAGGCCGTGCATGGTGGTCAGCTGGTTGAAGAATTCAGGCTGGAAGAACTGCAGGCCAGGCTTGAACAGTTCGGTACGGATCATCAGCGCCAGCACGCCGCCGGACAGCAGCATGATGAACGAGAACCACATGTACAGGGTACCGATGTCCTTGTGGTTGGTCGCGAACAGCCAACGGCTCAAGCCGTGTGGGTGATCGTGTGCGTGATCGTGGTCGCCGTGGGCGTGATCGTGTGCGTGATCGATAGTGCTCATGTAATGCTCCTAATTACTTGGCGCGAGCAGCCACAACTTCGGCTGGCTGAACGATGTTTTCCGCTGGCTTATTCGACCAGTTGTTGCGGGTGTAGGTGATGACAGCCGCGATATCGGTATCCGACAGTTGCTTCCATGCCGGCATTTCGGATGGGTACTTGCCCGATTTCTTACCGTGCAGCAGCACATTGACCTGTTCGGCTTTCGGGCCGTTCACCACTTCGGAGCCGTCCAGTGGCGCGAAGGCGCCCGGCACGCCCTTGCCGTTTGCCTGGTGGCAGACTGCGCAATTAGCGGTGTAGACTTTTTCGCCCTTGGTCTTCAGTTCGTCGATGGTCCAGGTCTTGTTCGGATCGTCTGCCAGGGCAGCCATTTCCTTCTTCTTGCCGTTGACCCAGGCGGTGTACTCTTCGGCGGTCACGACCTTGACCACGATCGGCATGAAGGCGTGCTCCTTACCGCACAGCTCGGCGCAGTTGCCGCGGAAGGTGCCGGTGTATTCAGCCTTGAACCAGGTGTCGCGCACGAAACCAGGGATCGCATCCTGCTTGACGCCGAAGGCCGGGATCATCCAGGCGTGGATCACGTCGTTGGCGGTGGTGACGATGCGGATCTTCTTGCCAACCGGGACCACGACTTCGTTGTCCACTTCCATCAGGTAGTTTTCGTTGCGCTTGCCGGTGAATTCTTCGCCAGGGTTGCCCACTTGCGAGCGCGGGGTCGACAGGTTGGAGATGAAGGAGATGCCTTCGCCTTCGCCCTTCAGGTAGTCATAGCCCCATTTCCACTGCATGCCGGTGGCCTTGATGGTGATGTCGGCGTTGGAGGTGTCTTTCATGGCAACCACGGTCTTGGTTGCTGGCAGTGCCATGCCGATAACGATCAGGAAAGGAACGACGGTCCAGGCGATTTCAACGGCGGTGGATTCGTGGAAGGTGGCGGCCTTGTGGCCGACCGACTTGCGGTGCTTGAAGATCGAGTAGAACATCACGCCGAAGACGGCGACGAAGATGACCATAATGATGACCATCATCATGGTGTGCAGGTCGTAGATGTTTTCAGCGATCTTTGTTGCAGGAGCCTGCAGGTTCAACTGATGGACCATCGGACCGCCGGTGCCACCGGTCTTTGCCGTGTAGTCGCCGGCCGCTGTCGCCGCAGGCTCTGCCCACGCCGGCATTGCTGCGGCGGTAACGGCCAAGCCGAGCATCAACGATTGAAGTCGCTTCGCAAGTTTCATGTTTTCCCCAACCACCCAAAAATAAAGAAGATTTTTGTGCGCCAGGCCCGCCTAACCGCGGACCCGCCGCACGCTAAACACCTAAAGGCTCCGAGCCAAGCCAGCGCGATTACGCGTCCGGACTGTGCTGGAACCTTGAAAAACACTGCCGATGACCACACATCATCGATAGCTTTGTTGCCATATTTGCCTGGCCTGAACCGCCTTGTCGCGTTCGCCTGGGCGAAGTCTTGGCAAAATTAGCTAAAGATTATACTCAGTGAACATGTCCTACATCAAGGGCAGCACACCCCTCACTGTGGTATACGCAAGTAACCCTGCCCTTCCCTGCCTATTTTTTAGGCTTCCTTGGCAGGTCAAAACGGATGATCGCTTCGCCGCTGCTGGTGACCTTTGGGGCCGGGCGGAACGCGTGGCCGTAGATCACTTCAAAGGTCAGCGCCAGCTTGCCGTCCGCACGGCGCTGCTTTTCCAGGCCTTGCAGCATGCGCTGGTAAGCCTGTTTTCCGAGCAGCCCCTTGCGGCGCGTCTGCAGCGGATTGCCGCCTAGCGCGCGGGCATCGGCCAGCAGCTTGTCGGCGCTGTCGTAAGTGACCGTGATCTTTTCCATATCCATCACCGGCTCGGCAAAGCCGGCTTCCACCAGCTGGTCGCCGAAGTCGTGCATGTCGACGAAGGGCAGCGTATGCGGCGCCAGGTCGACTTCGGCGAAGGCGGTGCGCAGTTCCTGCAGCGTATCCGGGCCGAAGCACGAGAACATCAGCAGGCCGCCCACTTTCAGCACCCGATGCCATTCCGCAAACACGCGGTCGGGCTGCGGGTGCCAGTGCAGCGCAAGGTTAGACCAGACCAGGTCGGCGTTGTTCCGCGCCAGCGGCAGGTCGGCCATATCGGCGCACAGGTAGTCAATGCCGGATTTTGCTGGTAGCAATTTGCCAATCAACTGGCTCAGGCCAGTCTTGCCGGCCTGGCCACGGGCGGCGGCAATCATGGCGGGCGAGGTGTCGACGCCCAGGATCTGGGCGGCGGGATAGCTCTTTTGCAAGGCCGGCAAGTCCGGGCCGGTGCCGCAGCCGGCGTCGATCACGCGCAACGGGTTCACTTTGACCAGTTGCAGGCGCTCGTGCATGCGGCTGGCAATTTCGCGCCGCAGGAAATCGGCTTCCGCCACGCGGGCCGGGTCGGCAAACAGGGCGCGGACTCGATCCAGGTCAATAGGAGCGCTTAATTTCGGCGGTTTTGCTGGGGCTTGCATATTTAATACGGTTCTTTAATGGGATAATCCGGGCAGTTTACTCGTTCGCGGGGATTTGCGATGGGTAGTGCATTTGCCAACGGCCTGCTGGCCACCCTGTTGCCCTGTAATTGCGTGCTTTGCGGCGCAAGCGGCCCGGCCCTGCTTTGCCCCGGCTGCCGCCAGCAGTTCTTCAGCACCGCCATCGCGCGCTGCCCTGTCTGCGCCAATCCGCTGCCGTCCACGGCGTCCGCCAGCCCTGGGCTGCTGCACCCTGTGCCATGCGGCCGCTGCCAGGCCGACCACCCTGCCTTCGACGCGACCGTGGTGGCCGCCGACTACGCCCTTCCGGTCGATCGCCTCGTGCTTCAGTTAAAATTCGCCCGCCAGCTTGCGCTGGCACGCCTGTTTGCCGGCCTGCTGGCGGAGGCGGTGCAGCGCACCGACGCCGGGGCTTGCCCGCGGCCCGCCCTGCTCTGCCCCGTGCCGCTCGGCCTGCAACGCCTGTCGGAGCGTGGCTTCAACCAGGCACTGGAAATCGCCCGTCCGCTGGGCAAGGCGCTCGGCATCGCCGTCCTTGCCAGGTTCGCAGTACGCGTACGCGACACGCAGGCCCAGAGCAGCACGCCGCATGGCGCGCGCCACGCCAATATCGCGCATGCTTTCGCCATCCCCGATCGGGCACTGGTGGAAGGCCGGCATATCGGCCTGGTGGACGATGTGATGAGCAGCGGCCAGACATTGCAGGAACTGGCCGCGACTTTGAAGCGCCACGGCGCCGCGCGCGTGACGAACTATGTGTTCGCCCGCACGCCCCCGAATATGAATTAGGAGAAGAACTTGTTTCACGTAGTGCTGGTCAACCCGGAAATCCCACCCAACACGGGCAACGTGATCCGCCTGTGCGCCAACACCGGCGCGCAGTTGCACCTGATTGAGCCGCTCGGCTTCCCGCTCGACGACGCCAAGATGAAGCGCGCCGGCCTCGATTACCACGAGTATGCGCAGATGAAGGTGCACAAGGACTGGGCTGCTTTCCTGGCCGACGTCCAGCCCGACGCCAGCCGCATGTTCGCCATGACTACCCACGGCTCGCGCCCCTTCGCCGAACTGGCTTTCCAGCCCGGAGACGTCTTTGTGTTCGGCAGCGAAACCCGTGGCCTTGCACCCGAGTTCCGCGAATCCTTCCCGACCGAACAGCGCATCCGCCTGCCGATGATGCCGGGCAACCGCAGCCTCAACCTCTCCAACACCGTTGCGGTGGTGGTGTTCGAAGCCTGGCGCCAGCATGGCTACGTTGGCGGCTCCTGAACGACAGGCAATTTACTGCTTGTAGCTGGCTGCGAACTTCATCACCTGCGGCGCGACGGGTTCAAGCGCTTTACCTGCACGAGCTCCGTACCCCAGATTCGCCGCGCTGAACGCGTCCTGGAACGATTTGATAAACCCTGGCCCAAGCTTGTTTATTTTAGCGCGCTGATCTTTCGGCAGCAGGTTTGCCTGAACGTCAATCGACATAATGCGGAGATCGGCGCCGGCCTTGAGCGCAGCCAGGCGCTTCTTCTCGTCGCCCTCGGGCAGAAGGAAAGGAAGCCGCAAGGTTACCGACTCAATCAAGGCTGAACACAGTGCACCGTCCATTATTGCGTCCCAGTAGAGGCGCCCGCTTTTTTGCTTGACGAAGGCAAGGTATTCCGTACGTTCAGCCGGCGACCACGTACCCACTGCAGTGCGTACGAGCTTTTGCAAGCCGAAGTCCACCAGCGGCCCGTTGCTCAATTCCTCGTCTTGCAACGTCATTTCCACCAGGTCGCGTGCCTGGCGGTAGCTTTCGTTGCCAGGTCCCCAAGCCTTGTCAAGCTTGGCTCCCTGCCGCACTCCTTCCAGCAGCATATCCGGCACGATGCTCCGAACGTGGTTTCCTGAAATGACGCTCGCCTCGCCATAGCACTGCGATGGGACTGACTTCAACAGCTTGTCCGTGAAGTCATCAGCCTCGTCAGCCAGTGCCAGCGCAGGCAACAGGCAACTACAAAAACTCAATGCAGCAATCGCTTTTTTCATTCGCTACTTTCCGGGTGTAAAGATTAGTTATTTTGCAACACCAATCAGCCCACGTCAACCGCGGACTTGACCAAAGGAAGCGTGTGGGCGGCAACAGGTGAATCGTCGTATAACCGGGCAGGAAGGAGGCTGCCATGTTCGACCTTGCCCTGGCCTGGTGGGAATACGTCGCGCGCGGCGTTGCGATTTACGCCACGCTGCTGGTCATGATGCGCCTGAGCGGCAAGCGCACCATCGGCCAGTTCACCCCATTCGACCTGCTGGTGGTGATGCTGCTCAGCGAATCAGTGTCGCCCGGCCTGACCGGAGGCGACGATTCGGTTGCAGGGGGCTTGATCGTGGTCGTCACGCTGGTTGCGCTGAATGTGGCAATTGCCTTCATTTCCGCGCGCAGCAGGAAGGCCGCCGACCTTGTGGAGGGCACCGCAGTGCTGCTGGGGCGAGATGGAAAAATCTTCAAGGAGGCGCTGCGCCGCAACCACGTCGCGGAAAGCGACCTCGAGCAATCACTTCGCGAAGCCGATTGTCCGCGCGAAAAAATGAAGTACGCCTTCCTCGAGGCAGATGGCAAGATCACCATCCTGCAGCAGTAATAAGACCCCGCTGGCTGAACTAGAACGCCATCACATTTGCGGCCACCAGCACGGCGCGCAAGACAAAGCCCAGGATAAACCACAGGACAAACGAACGCTTAAGCAGCTTGGCGACGACCGCCACGGCCAAGGCGAAACCCAGCCACTTGAGCATGCGCGTGCGGAAGTCCTTCATCATCTCTTTCGAGTCGTCCGGGCTGGACGCGGCGGCGGCGGAGGCCTCGGGAGCCGGCTCGGGTGCGCTGGCCTGGTCGAGGGGCACGTACTCCAGGTCGCCGCCGGGCTTGCGCACCATGACGCTGCTCATTTCGGTCTGGTCTGCGCTGCAAGGGTCGCGCTGGGCGAGTGTCTGGCCATCGGCATGGCGGCACCAGTGGAGTGGCTGCAAGGGAGCATCTTGACGCGCCTGGACTTCCTGCACCGCTTGGGCCTGGGCCATAAAGCCCAGCAACGCCAGGACCACAGCAAATTTTCTCATCTTATCGTTCCTGCAATTTCGGGAACGAAATTCTATATGAGAAAAGTGCCATCAATCCATGTTTGTTGCTTTTCGGTCAAAGAAAACCGATATGCTTGCGCTCCAGCCCCGACATCACCAGCTTGATATAGCGGTTGGGGATGTACAGTTCGACCTCCACCATCGCCCCATCCGCATTGCGCGCTTCGGAAATGAGGTGGAAGAAGCTGCGGTCGGGACTGGCCTCCTTGCAGGGCAGGAATTTGCCGGAAGGTCCGTCAGTCAGGTAATCCTTCAGCGTGGCGCCCAATTCCGCCACGCCCTCGTCGGTCAGCAGCACACCAAAAGCCATGACGGCCTCCTATTGTCCAAACATGCGCACTTTGGCCAGCAGCTTGGTGGTCGAGCGGTCGTGCTCGAAATCGATGGCCACCGCCTTGCCGCCGTAAGCCAGCACCGCCTGCCCTTCCGGGATGGCGGTCATATCGTAATCGCCGCCCTTGGCGTAAATCTCGGGCCTGGCCTGCAGCACCGCTTCCAGCGCGGTGTCTTCGTCGAACGGCACCACCAGGCTGACCGACTCCAGCGCCGCCAGCAGCGCCATGCGGTCTTCGCAATTGTTCAGGGGACGGTCATCGCCCTTGCCCAGGCGCTTGACCGAGGCATCGGTGTTGGCCGCCACCACCAGCGAGGCGCCCAGCGAGCGCGCCTGCGCCAGGTAAGTCACGTGGCCGCGGTGCAGGATGTCGAATACGCCATTGGTCATCACCACCGGCTTCGGCAGCGCCGCCACCCGCGCGGCCAGTTCGTCGCGCGAGCACATCTTCTTTTCAAACTCGATCATTCGCCTTCTTCTTCCTCTTCTTCATCCAGCTGCATGCTCAGGCCGCCCGACGGCTTCGGCGCCGCCGCGCTCGGCGCCGAGGCATCCGGTGGCGGGCGATTGCTGTGCAGCTTGATCTGCAGGCGCAGGCCGTTGGTCGAATCGGCATTGCGCAGCGCCTCTTCGTAAGCGATGTAGCCCTTATTATAGAGATCGAACAGGGCCTGGTCGAAGGTGCACATGCCCAGCTCGCGCGACTTGGCCATGATCTCCTTGATCGAGTGGAAGTTGCCCTTGAAGATCATCTCGGCGATGGTCGGCGTGTTCAGCAGGATCTCGATGGCGGCCTTGCGGCCCTTGCCGTCTTCGGTGCGGATCAGGCGCTGCGACACGATGGCGCGCAGGTTGGACGAGAGGTCCATCAGCAGCTGGTTGCGGCGTTCTTCCGGGAAGAAGTTGATGATGCGGTCCATGGTCTGGTTCGCATTGTTCGCGTGCAGGGTGCCCAGGCACAGGTGGCCGGTCTCGGCGAAGGCGATCGCGTGCTCCATGGTTTCGGTGTCGCGGATCTCGCCGATCAGGATCACGTCCGGCGCCTGGCGCAGGGTATTTTTCAGCGCATGGTGCCAGGACAGGGTATCCACGCCCACTTCGCGGTGGGTGATCAGGCAGTTCTTGTTTTTGTGCACATACTCGACCGGGTCTTCCACGGTGATGATGTGGCCGGCCGAATTCTGGTTGCGGTAGTCGATCATGGCCGCCAGCGAGGTCGACTTGCCGGAGCCGGTACCGCCCACCACCAGTACCAGGCCGCGCTTGGTCATCACGACTTCTTTCAGGATTTCCGGCAGGTCCAGCTTCTCGAAATTCGGGATTTCGGAGGCGATGGTCCGGCATACCATGCCCACCGCCTGCTGCTGCACGAAGACGTTGACGCGGAAGCGGCAGACATTGGGCAGCGAAATCGCGAAATTGCACTCAAGCTCGGTTTCGAACTCGCGGCGCTGCTTTTCGTTCATGATGGCGTAGGCCAGGGCCCGGGTCACGTCAGGCGTCAGGCGCTGCTGGCTCAGGGCCCGCATCGCCCCCTGCGACTTGATGCTGGGTGGGAAATCCGCCGAAATGAACAGGTCGGAGCCGCCGACCTGGTGCATGGCCGTCAGCAGTTTAAAGATATACGACTGGGCCTCTTCATGGCCGAGTGTGGAAGACATATTCGCCTCGTTTTATGGTTTTGCAGGTCATTATAGCCAGTGCCCTTCCCCATTCATGGCATTGCAACAAGGCATTCAACTGTGTTCAAATGGGTTCATGACACTGACCGAGCTCAAATATATCGTAGCAGTTGCCAGAGCGAAACACTTCGGCCATGCCGCCGAGGCATGTTTCGTCGCCCAACCTACACTTTCTGTCGCAATTAAGAAACTGGAAGACGAGCTCGGCGTCGTCCTGTTCGAGCGCGGCGGGGCGGAAATCTCGGTGACCCCGCTGGGCGCCCAGATCGTGGCCCAGGCCGAACGGGTGCTGGAACAGACGGCGGCCATCAAGGAACTGGCGAAACAGAACAAGGACCCGCTGGCCGGCCCCTTGCGGCTGGGCGTGATTTACACCATCGGCCCCTACCTGCTGCCGCCTTTAGTTAAGCGGATGATTGAAACCACGCCGCAGATGCCCTTGGTCCTGCAGGAAAATTTCACCGTCAAGCTGCTGGAAATGCTGCGCCAGGGCGAGCTGGACGCCGCCATCATGGCGCTGCCCCTGCCGGAACATGGCATGGCGGTGCAGGCCCTGTACGACGAACCTTTCGTGGTGGCGATGCCCAAAAACCACCCCTGGGCCGAGCGCAGTGCCATCCCGGCCGAGAACCTGAAAACGGAAACCATGCTCTTGCTGGGCAATGGCCACTGCTTCCGCGACCAGGTGCTGGAAGTGTGCCCCGAAATGGCACGCTTTTCCTCGCCCGGCAACGGCATGCAGCGCACCTTTGAGGGTTCCTCGCTGGAGACCATCCGCCACATGGTGGCCAGCGGCATTGGCCTGACCGTGCTGCCGCGCGCCTCGGTGCCGGACATGGAAGGCCGCGACGGCATGCTGGCATTCCGCTATTTCGAGAACCCGGAGCCGAACCGGCGCGTGGTCATCGTCTGGCGCAAGAGTTTTACCCGCAAGGCCGCCATCGACGCCATCGTCGCCGCGGTTGGCGACTGCCAGCTGCCCGGCGTCCGCATGCTGAATGGCCATGCCGAGTAAAATAATGGGATGCAAGCGACAACCCCACCCCTGAGCAAACTCGAACTCTACTTCCGCCTGGTCCGGCTGGACAAGCCGATCGGCACCGTGCTGCTGCTGTGGCCGACCCTGGCCGCATTGTGGCTGGCTTCCGGCGGCGTGCCGGACTGGAAACTGCTGCTGATCTTCTCGCTGGGCACCTTCCTGATGCGTTCGGCAGGCTGCGCTGTCAACGATTACGCCGACCAGGATTTCGACAAGCACGTCAAACGCACGGCCGAGCGCCCGATCACCAGCGGCCGCGTCAGCGGCAAGGAAGCGCTGCTGATTGCCGCCGGCCTGTCGCTGGTAGCCTTCCTCCTGATCCAGCCGCTGAACGCGCTGGTCAAACAGCTGAGCGTGGCGGCCCTGGTCATTGCCGGCACCTACCCTTACTTCAAGCGCTTCTTCGCCATTCCGCAAGCCTACCTCGGCATCGCCTTCGGTTTCGGCATGCCGATGGCCTTCGCCGCCGTGCAAAACACGGTGCCGCCGGTGGCCTGGCTGCTGCTGGCGGGGAATGTGTTCTGGGCCGTGGCCTACGACACCGAATATGCCATGGTCGACCGCGATGACGACCTGAAAATCGGCATCAAGACTTCCGCCATCACTTTCGGCCGCTTCGACGTGGCCGCCATCATGATCTGCTACGCGGTGCATCTTGCCATCCTGCTGGTGGTTGGCCGGCAGTTCGGACTTGGCCTGCCTTTCCTGGCAGGCATGGCGGTAGCTGCAGCTTGCGCGATTTACCACTACTTCCTGATCCGCGGCCGCGAGCGTGCGCCCTGCTTTGCCGCCTTCCGCCACAATAACTACCTCGGCGCCGCTGTCTTCGCAGGCATTGCGCTCGACTACGCGTTGCGCTGACCTATACTGGAATTTACCCCCGAGTGCTGTTCACTGAGACGAGGCGATCATGGACCAGACACCACAAAGTACGACGGCGAAACCAAACGGCGGCGGCGTTGCCAACGGCAAGAGCCATAGCCACAACGAAAGCATGGAAGCCCGCGAAAAGCTGATGGGCGACCTCAAACAGGCCGTGCAGGATGCCGAAACCTGGCTGCGCAATGCCGCCACGGCCAATTCCGAAGACCTCGGCCTGGTCAAGGCCAAGTTCGAAGACACGCTGCGCACCGCCAAGCGCGACCTGCTGAAGCTGGAAGACAGCATGATTGCCCGCGGCAAGATGGCAGCCCAGGCTACCGACCACTATGTGCACGACAATCCATGGAAGTCGGTTGCCACCGGCGCTGCCATCGGCGTGATTGTCGGCCTGCTGATCGCGCGCCGCTGAACCTTCGCTTCAGTCGCGCCGCGCAGCCGCCGCTGCGCGGTAGGCTGCGGGCGTGGTGTCGAACAGCTGGCTGAAGGTGCGCCGCAGCATGGCTTCCGTGCGGAAGCCCGATTGCAGCGCCACCTGCAGCATCGACAGGCCGGGACGGGCCAGCAACTCCTTCGCATATTCGCCGCGGCAGCGCGCGATATAAAGGTGCGGCGGCATGCCCACCGCATGCTGGAAGCGGCGCGAGAAATTGCGCACGCTCATGGCCGTGCGCTGCGCGGCGCCTTCCACTGTCAGCTCCTGCTTGAAGCAGCGCTCGATGTATTCCTGCGCCTGGCGGATGCGCTGGTCGCCATGCTGCTTCAGTCCAGCATTGCGCAGGGCAAGGTGGCCGGCGCTGGGCTGGCTGGGCGGATTGGTATAGCGCGAGAGCTTGTGCGCCACTGCGTCGCCATGGAAATGCCCGACCAGGTAGCTGCACGCATCGAGGCAGGGATTGACCGAGCCGGCGCTGATGATGCTGCCGTCGATCACCAGCGGCACGTCGGGGCTGAAACGCACGTCGGGATAGTGCTGGGCGAAGACGCGCTGGTCCGACAGGTTGCCGGTGACTTCGCGGCCATCGAGCAGGCCGGTTTCGGCCAGGATGCGCATGCCGCCTGCCATGCCCACCAGCACGGCGCCGGCGGCGTGGGCTTGCAGCAGCCAGTCGCGCAGCGCCTGCGGGATCGGCTGGCGCGCAGCCAGCGGCAGGTAATACGGCGGCACGATCACCGCATTGGGAGCCGGCATGTCAGCCAGCGTCGCTTCCGGCTGCAAGGGCGGCCCCGTGAATGAGCGTACCGGACGCTGATCGATGGCTACCAGGCGCGCCCGGAACAATTCCGCGGCCCGCAAGTCGGCGTTGCGCGCATGCAGCGTGCCGGCGATGGCAAACGCCTCCCGCGCCAGCAGGGCAAGGCCTCCCCAGCAATCGTCCCCAATGCAGATGGCGATAGTAACCGGCGCTCTCATCCTGGCCGATACTAACAGCAGAATTGGCCGATCTTGCACATATCATTTCAATAATGGACAGATATACTGGCTTCGCTGCTGCATCCCTACAACAATAAATGGGAGACATGTATGTACAAAGCCATCGGCGCGCTCGCGCTGTGCGGCCTGCTATCCGCCTGCTACAAGACCACGCCTTCCCTGCCGGCGCCTGCTTCGGCTGCCGACATCGCGTTCCAGAAGCAACTCCAGGAACAACTGCTGGACGCCAAGCCTGGCTCGGTGATCGAGATCCCTGCCGGAAAATACAAGTTCACCAGTGGGCTGCAGCTGCGCGCCGACGGCGTGACCATCCGCGGCGCCGGCATGGACAAGACTGTCTTGTCTTTCAAGCCGCAAGTAACGGGACCGGAAGGCTTGCTCGTCTACGGCAACAACTTCACCATCGAAGGCCTGACCATCGAGGATTCCAAGGGCGATGGGCTGAAGATCAATGACGGCGACCACATTACGATCCGCCAGGTGAAGGTGCAATGGACCGGCGGCTCCAAGGTGACCAACGGCGCTTACGGCATCTATCCCGTCAAAACAAAGAATGTGCTGATCGATCAATGCGTGGCCATTGCCGCCTCGGACGCCGGCATCTATGTCGGCCAGTCGCAGAATGTGGTGGTGCGCAATTCGCGCGCCGAGGCCAACGTGGCCGGCATTGAAATCGAAAACACCATCAACGCCGACGTCTACGACAACGTCGCCACCCGCAATACCGGCGGCATCCTGGTGTTCAATATGCCGAACCTGCAGCAGCCGGGCCACAGCACGCGCGTGTTCAGGAACAAGGTCGACGAAAACAACCTGGGCAACTTCGCCGCCAAAGGCACGGCGGTGGCCAGCGTGCCGGCCGGTTCGGGCGTGGTGATCAACTCGAACTCGAAGGTGGAAATCTTCGACAACGACATCACCAATAACCAGACCGCCAACGTCATCATCTCCAGCTACCACTCGACCGGCTACTTCACCGAGAAAGGCGTGGCCAAGGATTACGACCCGTACCCGAAAGCGATCTACGTCTATGGCAACCGCTTCAAGGGCGGCGGCGATTCACCGGATGGACTGGACCTGAAAGCGCTGAAGTTGGCGATGTACGGACTGTCCGGCCACCTGCCCGACGTGCTGTGGGACGGCTACGCCGACAATGCGCTGGCCAAAAATGGCGTGATGCCGGCCGAAACACGCATCTGCGTGCAGGACGGCGTGGAAGTGCTGAACGCCGATGGACCCAACAAGTACAAGAACCCGAAAGCCGATTCGGCCCCGCACCGCTGCCAGCTGGCCAAGCTGCCGCCGGTCACCATCCCTCAACTCAGCTCGCAATCCTGATGAAGCTTGTCGTCCCTGCTTTCCGCCCGCTGTGGGCGGCCGGCATGGCGGCGTGCGCGCTCGTTCTCGCGTCCTGCGCACGCAGCCCTGCCCCGCCTGACGAACCCGTGAAATTCATCGCCGAAGGCCGGCCCGAGAAACTCAGCGAATGGCGCCTGATGGCCGCCAGCGCCGGCCGGCTGATGTTGAACAAGGAAGTGCTGCCCTATACCCTGAACACCCCGCTGTTCAGCGATTATGCCCACAAGCTGCGCACGGTATGGATGCCGAAAGGCGTGGCGGCGGCCTACAAGGCCGATACCGCCTTCGATTTCCCGGTCGGGACCATCATCAGCAAGACCTTCTACTACCCGCGCGACGGCAGCAGCCAGGCCGTGCTGGCCACCGACGACAACGGCGCGGACACGGCGCTCGACCTGGGCAAGGTGCGGCTGATGGAGACGCGCCTGCTGGTGCGGCGCGAGAGCGGCTGGATCGCCCTGCCCTATGTCTGGAACGAAGCGCAGACCGAGGCCGAACTGAAACGCACCGGCGACCAGGTGCCGATGGAGCTGGTGTCGGCGCAAGGCCGCCAGAAGTTCACCTACGTGGTGCCGAACGTGAACCAGTGCGCCTCCTGCCATGTGGCGGACCTGAAGAGCAAGAAGTTCGAACCGCTTGGCCTGAAAGCGCGCCACATCAACCTGAACGGCCAGCTGGAGAAGATGGTGCGGGCGGGCTACCTGCAAGGAGTCCCTGCCGCAGCCGAGGTGCCGCACAACGTCGACTGGCGCGACAAGGCCGCCTCGATCGACGCCCGCGCCCGCGCCTACCTCGACATCAACTGCGCCCACTGCCACAACAACAAGGGCACCGCCAACACCACCGCCCTGCACCTGGAAATCGGCGCACCGGCCAACCAGCACCTGGGCTTGTGCAAGCCGCCCGTGGCGGCAGGCGCCGGCACCGGCGGCAATTCCTTCGGCATCAATCCCGGAAAACCGGACGACTCGATTTTCGTGTTCCGCCTGAAATCGACTGAAACGGGCGTGATGATGCCGGAACTGGGCCGCACCACTTCGCACCGCGAAGGCGTCGAACTGATACGCGAATGGATCGCATCGATGAAGGAAAGCTGCAACTGATAACAACAAGGAGACCACATGAAGCTGCGCAAGAAAGTCCTGTCGTCCAGCATTGCCAGCGCGCTGCTCGCCTGCAGCGGCGCCGCCATGGCCGCCGATCCGGCGCCGAAGGAGGAAACCCATGTGGTGGTCGTCACCGCGCAGAACCGCACGCAGCAGGCGCAGGACGTGCCGATTGCGCTGCAGATCATCGGCGCCGACCAGATCGACAAGCTGGCCGCACCCAGCCTGGCTGAAATGAACGGCTACATTCCCGGCCTGTCGGTCAACGCCGAGCAGGCCACCCAGCCCTCGCTATCGCTGCGCGGCATCGGCACCGGCGATTTCGGCATCGGTACCGACGCCCCGGTCGGCATGTACATCGATGGCGTCTACGCCGGCAAGACCGGCGGAGCGATCATGAACTTCAACGACGTGCAGCGCATCGAAGTGCTGAAAGGCCCGCAAGGCACCCTGTTCGGCCGCAACAGCGCGGCCGGCGCCATCTCGGTCGTGACGCGCGAACCGGGCCGCGACAACGAACTGGAAGCGCGTCTGCGCTACGGCCGCTTCCACACCCGCAACGTGGAACTGCTGGCCAACACCCCGCTGGGCGACACCACGGCGCTGCGCATCACCGCCGTGCACCACGGCACCGATGGCTGGCTGAAAGATGCGGCCACCGGGGAAAAGCTGCAGCATGGCACCGACAACGGCGTGCGCGCCACCCTGCGCTGGGATGCACCGGCGCGCGCCAAGGTATTGCTGTCGGTGGAAGCGGAAAAACTCGACCACATGGCGCGGCCCGCCATCGGCCTGGTGGCCGGCGTGCCGGCCGTACCGGCCGATCCATCCACCTACCTCGACCCGCGCACGGCGCCGGTCTACAACGACGCCATGAACAATGGCGAAACACGCGACTTCCGCGGCAGCACCCTGCGCATTGAAGTGCCGCTAGGCTGGGCTACCTTCAACTCCACCACCGGCTACCGCCGCTTCGATTCGCGCAACCGGCAGGACAATGACGGCACCAACCTGCCCACCCACTACGTCGACACGGAGAACTCTGAGCGCAACCGCAGCTGGCAGCAGGAATTCCGCCTGTCGGGCAATACCGGCATGGCCGACTGGGTGACGGGCCTCAGCTTCTATCACGAGAAAGCCAGGCAGACCAGCCAGGTCAACACCAACACCAATACCCTCGACACCATCTTCGGCAACGTCGCCAGCTTCCCCGTTTTCAGCCTGCTGGAAGGCGCGGCGACAGCGGTGGACATTCCGGCCGGCCTGCTGGGCAACCCGTGGCAGGAAAACATGCACGTCGAAGGCCGCTACAAAGCAACCGCGATCTACGGCGACGTAATCTGGCACCTGGCGCCAAAGCTGAACCTGACCACCGGCGTGCGCTACACGCGCGACGACAAGCGCTTCAACTGGTACAGCCCGCCGCGCACGGCGGCCGGCCTTGACGACAGCATCACCCGCCTGCAAAACCTCGGCTTCTTCGACGCGCTGGTCGGCATGGGCGCCCTCACGCCGGAGCAGTTGATGATGGCGCTGGGCGCCATGACCCAGAACATCGAATTCACCAGTGCCGGCGCCACCACCGCGCCGCTGTCGAAAAAGAACAAATGGAACGACACCAGCCCGCGCGCGGTGCTCGACTACAAGCTCAATGACGACATGATGGTCTACGGCTCCATCGCCAAGGGCTACCAGGCAGGCGGCTTCAATGCGCTGCAGGTGAACGCCACCTACGCCCCCGAAAAGGTATGGAATGCCGAAGTCGGGGTGAAGAACTACTACCGCCAGTACAAGCTGCTGGTGAACGCATCGCTGTACAAGTACAAGTTCAGCAACCTGCAATCGCTGGCACTGGTGAACAACGGCTCCGCAATCCCGACCTACCAGGTCACCAGCAGCGACCAGGAAGCGCACGGCCTGGACTTCGAAATGCGCTGGCAGCCGATGCGCGACCTGCGCCTGAACATGAGCACCGCCTACATCGACCAGACTTACAAGACCTTCACCACCAGCGATGGCGTCAAGCTCGATGGCCAGCCGGTCGGCACGCCGAAATGGACCACCGCGGTCGGCGCAGATTACTGGGTGCGCGACGTGGCGGGCGGGGACCTGAACTTCACGCTGCAGCACGCCTATACCGGCGCCACCCGCTGCAATGCCGATGCCTTGCAGGGCGCCTGCCTGACCACCCCGCGCTTCCGCGTCGGCGGCGCCACCCAGCGCACCGACTTCCGTGCCGGCTACGAGGCGGCCAGCCATAAGTGGGCGGTGGCGCTGTTTGCCAACAACCTCTTCGACAAGCGCTATGTGACCAGCATCGGGAACATGACCACGGGCCTCCTTGGCACGCCGTACGCCATGGTCAATTCGCCACGCCAGGTGGGGGTCGAACTGCGCGTGAACATGTGACGAGTTATAGTAAAATCAACCCCTTAGCCAAAACTTTCATGCTGCAATGTCCGTCCCGATCAAGAGTTCCCTCGCCGCACCAGGCCGGCCCGCGCCGTACGACGGGCCCGGGGACTTCTTGTCCCGGCGGCTCGATGGCCTGAACGACAGCGCCGACAACCTGCAAACCTGGCGCAACAACCTGCTGAACGGCTTGTGCGCCGTGGCTTTTTTCCTGGGCCTGCTGGTGGCTGTGCCCAGCGTGGTCGGCAGCATGAAAATGAACCAATGGTCGCTGATCGTGAGCGACGTCATTGCTTTGATGTGTGTCGGCGCCCTGTATTTCTATCGTTCCCTTTCTTTCCGCTTCCGCGCGCTGGCTTTCCTGGCCATCAGCTACCTGCTCGCGCTGGTCCAGCTGTTTTCCGTCGGGCCGCTGGTCCAGCCCTACCTGCTCGCCGTCCCAATACTGTGTACGGTGCTGCTCGGCCTGCGTCCTGCCTTGGTAGCCCTGCTCTGGTGCAGCGCCACCCTTTTCATCGTGGGCTATTTCGGCGGCATCGATCCAGGCCTGAACAAGCTTTTTGTCTCCGTATCGATGCACTGGTCGCTAGTTTCCCTGAACTTCACGCTGGTGGCTGCGGTGCTGGTGGTGTCCTGCGCCTACCTGCTGCATGGGCTGGAAGGCGCGCTGGCACGGCAGCGCGCAGTGCAGGACGCACTGGAAAACCAGGTTGCCACCCTGCAGGCGCGCGACCTGGAGTTGCGCGAATCGATGGCGGCGCGCAAGGCGGCCGAAGAATCGAACGAACAGAAATCGGAATTCCTGGCCATGATCAGCCATGAGGTACGCACTCCGCTGGGCGGCGTAATCGGCATGCTGCAGCTGGCCAAGAAAGACCAGACCTTGTCGGCGGAAACGCGCAACAAGCTGCGTATCGGCCTGGGAAACGCCGAAGTACTGCTGCATATTATTAACGACATCCTCGATTTTTCGCGCCTGGAAGCGGGCAAGATGCCGTTTGAAGCCATCGACTTCGATTTGCCGGCCCTGCTGCGCGACGTGGTGGCCCTGCTGGCGGATCGCGCCGAAACCAAGGGCATTTCGCTGGTGGCGGAGATCGACCCTGACATGCCGCGCTGGTGGCGCGGCGATCCGGTGCGCCTGCGTCAGGTGGTAATGAACCTTGTGGGCAACGGCGTCAAGTTCACCGAGCGCGGCGAAGTAAGGATGACAGCCGGTGTCGCGCACAACGGCGGCATCGCGCTGGCCGTCAGCGATACCGGCATCGGCATCGAGCCCGATGCGATCTCCCGCCTGTTCCGCAAATTCGAGCAAGCCAATGCGGCCACTTCGCGCAAGTACGGTGGCGCCGGGCTGGGACTGGCGATCTGCAAGAACATCGTCGACGCCATGGACGGCACGATAGAGGTGCGCAGCGAGCGCGGCGCCGGCAGCGTGTTCGAAGTGCGGCTGCCACTGCAGGCAGGACAGCCCGCCGCGGAGCGGGTGCTGGAGGAACGCGCTCCGCATGCGGTGCGCCTGCAAGTCCTGTGCGCGGAAGACGGCAGCACCAACCAGATCATCCTGCGCGAACTGCTTGGCGAAATGGGCCATGCCGTCACCATCGCCGAAGATGGCGCCGCCGCGCTGGCGCGCCTGGCGGAACGCGACTTCGACCTGGTGATCATGGACAGCCGCATGCCGCGCATGGACGGCATCGCCGCACTGCGCCAGCTGCGAGCCGGTGCCGCCGGCGTGCGCCAGCCTGCCATTCCTGTAATCGCCCTGACCGCGAACGCGGCCGCCGAGGAACGCGAACGCTTCATGGAAGCCGGCGCCAATGGTTTCCTGCCCAAGCCCATCGACGAGGCGAGCCTGCATGCGGAAATTGGCCGCCATGCCGGCCTGCTGCTGCAATCGCCGCGCCGGGCCGAGCTGGATGCCATGTTTGGGACCGGGGGCAATCCCACGCCGCCAACGGCTACCCGCGCCTTAAGCCCTGCCGCCTGCGCTGCCTTCATGCAGGAAGGCCCGCGCCAGCTTGCAGCGATCCGGCAAGGCATCCAATGCGGCGACATGGCTGCCATCAGCCTGAACGCGCACAGCCTGCAAGGCAGCGCCGGCCTGTTTGGCGCGCGCGAACTCAGTGCCCTGTGCGGCCTGGTCGAGACGCTTGCCAATACCGGCATGGTCGAACGTATCCCCCCGCTTGTCAGCGAAATGGAAAAGGAGCTGGCAGCCTTGCTGGCCTGCCTGGGCCAGCCTGCCTCCAATGGCGCCATGGCGCCGGCTTGAGGTCCCTCAGCCGGCCGCGCCGAGCTGTTCGCCCAGTTCCTTGCCGCGCGCAGCGGCAGCCTTGACGGCGGCGATGATGGAAGCCTTCACCCCGTTCGCTTCCATGCTGGTCAGCGCAGCGTAGGTGGTACCGCCTTTCGAAGTCACTTTTTCGCGCAGTACCGGCACCGGGTCGGGCGACTGCACCGCCAGCTGGGCGGCGCCGGTAAACGTGGCCATGGCCAGCGCCTTGCCCTGCTCCGCCGTCAGCCCGAGTTCTTCGGCCGCCTGCTGCATCGCTTCGATGAAATAGAACACATAGGCCGGGCCGCTGCCGGAAACGGCCGTCACCGCATCGATCTTCGATTCATCGTCCAGCCACACGGTGGCGCCGACGGCGCGCAGGATCTGGTCCGCCGCCTCGCGCTGCTGCGCGCTGACGCCGGACGAGGCCACCATGCCGGTCACGCCCATGCCGATCAGGGCTGGCGTGTTGGGCATGGTGCGCACGATGGCCTGGTAGCCGCCCAGCCAGCGCGCCAGGTCGGCGGCGCGGATGCCGGCCGCAATCGACAGCACCAGCGGCGAACGGCCGGCCGCCTGCGCCGCTTGCAGCAACGGCAGCAGTTGCTGCGTCACTTCATGCATGACCTGCGGTTTCACGGCCAGCACCAGCACTTCGGCCGCGGCCACCGGCTCGCCCGCCGCCGCCGCCACGGTCACGCCGTAGTCCTGGCGCAGCTTTTCCAGCGAAGCCGGGTTCGGGTCCACCACGTGGATATTGGCGCCGGGCGTCAACTTGCCGGCCAGGCCGGCGATCAGTGCGGCGGCCATATTGCCGCCGCCGATAAACGCAATCTTCATTTTTTATCCTTTGTTGAAGTCGCGGGCGCCGAAAATGGCGCTGCCGATGCGCACAATCGTCGCGCCTTCGTGGATGGCAGCGCGCATGTCGGCCGACATGCCCATCGACAGCGTGTCGAGCGCAATGCCCTCGGCGCGCAATTGATCGTGGAGTTCACGCAGCACGCGGAAGGCCGCACGCTGCTTGTCGAAATCGTCTTCCGGCTCGGGGATGGACATCAGGCCGCGCAAGACAAGGCGCGGCAACGCGGCCACGGTACGGGCCAGCGCTGCGGCGTCGGCGGGCAGCACGCCACTTTTGCTGGCTTCCCCGCTGGTATTGACCTGGATGCAGACTTGCATGGGATGCAGGCCTTGCGGCCGCTGTTCGCTCAGGCGTTGCGCGATCTTCTCGCGTTCAATCGTGTGCACCCAATCGAAGTTTTCGGCTATAAGACGCGTCTTATTGCTCTGGATTGGTCCGATGAAGTGCCACTCCAGCGGCGTGCAGCCACGCATTTTTGCCAACTCGTGGATTTTGTCCACGCCCTCCTGCACATAGTTTTCACCAAAAGCACGCTGTCCCGCCAGCACTGCCTCGAAAACTGCCTGCGCCGGGAAGGTCTTGGACACGGCCAGCAGCTGCACTTCGTTGGGTGTGCGCCGCGCTTCGCGTGCGGCAACGTTAATTGCTTCAGTAACAACTTGCAAGTTGTGGGCTATTGTGGACATAATCGAATGAGACAGGCCAAGCTTTTTTGGCTATTGAAAAAGCACAGGGATTATAAATGGACATTTCCGAACTACTCGCATTCTCCGTCAAGAACAAGGCATCCGACTTGCACCTGTCTGCAGGCCTGCCGCCGATGATCCGCGTGCACGGCGACGTGCGCCGCATCAACCTGCCGCCGCTGGAGCACAAGGACGTGCACGGCATGATCTATGACATCATGAACGACGGCCAGCGCAAGGCATATGAAGAGATGCTGGAATGCGACTTTTCGTTCGCGATTCCGGGCCTGGCGCGTTTCCGTGTCAACGCTTACAACCAGGAACGCGGCGCCGCGGCCGTGCTGCGTACCATTCCCTCCAAGATCCTGACGCTGGAAGAATTGAATGCGCCGCGGATCTTCGCCGACTTCGCAATGAAGCCGCGCGGCCTGGTGCTGGTGACCGGCCCGACCGGCTCCGGCAAGTCGACCACGCTGGCGGCGATGATCAACCACCTCAACGAAAACGAATACGGCCACATCCTGACCATCGAGGACCCGATCGAATTCGTGCACGAATCGAAGAAGTGCCTGATCAACCAGCGCGAAGTGGGCCCGCATACGCTGTCCTTCAATAACGCGCTGCGTTCGGCGCTGCGCGAAGACCCGGATGCGATCCTGGTGGGTGAATTGCGCGACCTGGAAACCATCCGCCTGGCGCTGTCGGCGGCCGAAACCGGCCACCTGGTGTTCGGCACCCTGCACACCTCCTCGGCCGCGAAAACCATCGACCGTATCATCGACGTGTTCCCGGCCGAAGAAAAAGAGATGGTGCGCGCCATGCTGTCCGAATCGCTGCAGGCCGTCATTTCGCAGACTCTGCTGAAGACCAAGGATGGCTCCGGCCGTGTCGCCGCGCACGAAATCATGATCGGCACCCCGGCAATCCGTAACCTGATCCGCGAGGCCAAGATCGCGCAGATGTATTCGTCGATCCAGACCGGCAACAACGTCGGCATGCAGACGCTGGACCAGAACCTGACGGACCTGATCCGTCGCAATATGATCTCCCCGTCCGCAGCGCGCGCAGCGGCCAAGATCCCAGAAAACTTCCCAGGCTAATCATGGAACGCGACCAGGCTTCAAAATTCATGTTCGACTTGCTGCGCCTGATGGTCAGCAAGAAGGGCTCCGACTTATTCATCACCGCCGGCTTCCCGCCGGCCATCAAGATCGACGGCAAGATGACGCCCGTGTCGGCGCAGGCCCTGACGCCGGCCCACACGGCCGACCTGGCCCGTTCGATCATGAACGACAAGCAGACTGCTTCGTTCGAACAGACCAAGGAAGCCAACTTTGCGATCAGCCCGGGCGACCTGGGGCGCTTCCGTGTCTCGGCCTTCGTGCAAATGAGCTCCGTCGGCATGGTGCTGCGTACCATTAACAGCTCGATTCCCGAGTTCGACGAGCTGGGCTTGCCGCCGGTGCTGAAGGACGTGATCATGTCCAAGCGCGGCCTGGTGATCATGGTGGGCGCTACCGGTTCCGGTAAATCGACCACGCTGGCGGCCATGGTGGGCCACCGCAATGCCAACAGCTACGGCCACATCATCACCATCGAAGATCCGGTCGAATTCGTGCACCCGCACCGCAACTGCATCATCACGCAGCGCGAAGTGGGCGTCGATACCGAAGACTGGGAAGTGGCGCTGAAGAACACCCTGCGCCAGGCGCCGGACGTGATCCAGATCGGCGAGATCCGCGACCGCCAGACCATGGACCACGCAATTGCCTTCGCCGAAACCGGCCACCTGGCCCTGGCCACCCTGCACGCCAACAGCTCCAACCAGGCGCTGGACCGTATCATCAACTTCTTCCCCGAAGAACGCCGCCAGCAGCTGCTGATGGACTTGTCGCTGAACCTGAAGGGCATGATTTCGCAGCGCCTGATCCCGAAAAAGGACGCCAAGGGCCGCGCCGTGGCGGTGGAGATCATGCTGAACTCCCCGCTGATCGCGGACCTGATCTTCAAGGGCCAGGTGCACGAGATCAAGGAGCTGATGAAGCGCTCGCGCGAACTGGGCATGCAAACCTTCGACCAGGCCCTGTTCGACCTGTACGAAGCCGGCCAGATCACTTATGAAGATGCGCTGCGCAACGCGGACTCGGTCAACGACCTGCGCCTGGCCATCAAGCTGGAATCGAAGGAAGCGAAGAACCGCGACCTGGCGGCCGGCACCGAGCACCTGGGGATCATCTGATGACGACTGTTTACGATTTCAGCGCCGACAGCCTGTCGGGCCAGAATGTGGACCTGAAGCAGTACCAGGGCAAGGTGCTGCTGATCGTAAACACCGCCAGCAAATGCGGCTTCACGCCGCAATACCAGGGGCTGGAGGAACTGCACAAGGAGTTCGCCGGCCAGCCCTTCGAAGTACTGGGCTTCCCCTGCAACCAGTTCGGCCAGCAGGAACCCGGCAACGCAGAGGAAATCGGCGCCTTCTGCGAAAAGAACTATGGCGTCACCTTCCCTGTATTCGCCAAGATCGAGGTCAATGGCGATAATGCGCATCCGCTGTACCAGCACCTGAAAAAGAATGCGCCGGGCATCCTGGGAACGGAAGGCATCAAGTGGAACTTCACCAAGTTCCTGATCCGCAAGGACGGCAGCATCCACGACCGCTATGCGCCGACCACCAAGCCTGCCGACCTGGCCGGCGAGATCAGGAAGCTGATAGCGCAATAAGGAGGGAGCGCCGTCATGGGCGAGATCAAGCAATACTTGATCCAGCTATTTTCCCCGCCTGCTGATCCGGCGCTACTCACTTACGGGATTTACACTCCATCGCTGGTCATCCTGTCGGTGCTGGTGGCGAGCTTTTCGTCCGCCATGGGCTTGCAGATGGCCGGCCAGGCAGCGCGCAGCAGCAAGCGCATGCTGCGCCTGGCCGCGCTCATGACCGGCAGCCTGTCCCTCGGCAGCGGCGTGTGGGCCATGCACTTCATCGGCATGCTGGCCTTCAACCTGTGCACACCGGTCGCCTACGATCCTTCCATCACCCTGCTGTCGATGCTGCCCAGCATCGCTGCTTCCACTGTCGCCCTGTCGTTGCTCAGCCGCCATCGCATCGGCTTGCGCAGCCTGCTGGTCGGCGGCGTGCTGGTCGGCGCCGGCATCGGCGCCATGCACTATACGGGCATGGCGGCCATGCGTTCGGCGCTGCAGCTGCGCTATGACCCGTGGATGTTCGGCCTGTCCATCGTGGTGGCTATCGCGCTGGCCACCCTGGCGCTGTGGGTGCGCTTCGGCCTGCAGGGCTTGCGCGGCAGGCTGGGGGAGACCGGCACCGTCGCCGCGGCGGGCGCCATCATGGGCTGCGCCATCTCCGGCATGCACTACACCGGCATGGCCGCAGCGCGCTTCGTCGGCCGCGTGCCGCTCGATCCGGACAGCGGCATTGCCAACGCCGGCTTCCTGGCGCTGGCCGTCACCCTGACCACCGCCTTGCTGACGGCGCTGGTGGTGTTCGCCAACGGCATGCTGCGCTACCGCGCCCTGTTCCACCACGTGAGCGATCTGGAACAGGCGCTGCGCGCCAGCGAAGAGCAACTGCGCTCACTGGTTGCCAACATTCCCGGCATTACCTTCCGCTGCCGCAATGCGCCGGGCTGGCCGCTGGTATTCGTCAGCGACGCCATCGAGACGATGACGGGCTACCCGGCCTCCGATTTCCTCGGCGACCCGCCCAAGCGCCTGTTCGGGGAACTGGTGCATCCGGACGACGTGCCGGCGGTCACGCAAGGCGGCCGCAGCGCGGTCGAACAACGCCGCGCCTTCACCCTGGAATACCGCATCATCCACCGCGATGGCAGCATCCATTGGTTCTGGGGCAACGGCAACGTGGTGCTCGGCCCGACCGGCGAAGTCGAGTTGCTCGATGGCGTGGTGCTCGACATCAGCAACCGGCGCCTGATGGAGCAGGACCTGCGCATTGCCAAGGAGCGCGCCGAGCAAGCCGCCGCGGCGCGCGCCGCATTCCTGGCCAATATGAGCCACGAGATCCGCACGCCGATGAACTCCATCCTCGGCTTCACCGACGTGCTGCTGCATGGCGAACTGACGGCCGTGCAGCGGCGCCACCTCGACACGGTGCGCAACGCGGGCCGGTCGCTGTTGCGCCTGTTGAACGCCATCCTCGATACCGCCAAGCTGGATAAAGGTGCAGTGGAACTCGAACTGCACGATTTCAGCCTGCTGGCACTGACCGACGAACTGTCCTCGACCTTGGGCAATGCGGCCAAGGCCAAGGGCTTGTCGATGTCGCTGCAATACGACCCCGCCCTGCCGAACTGGATCCACGGCGACGAACTGCGCGTGCGCCAGGTGCTGACCAACCTGCTGGACAACGCCGTCAAGTTCACCAGCCAGGGCAGCGTGTCGCTGACCGTGGCCGCCGCGCGCGAAGGCGAACGGCGCATGGTGCACTTCGCCGTCGCCGATACCGGCATCGGCATCGCGCCCGACCGCATGGCAGCCATCTTCGAGCCCTTTGTGCAGGCCGACGCGTCGATGAACCGCCGCTTCGGCGGCACCGGCCTGGGCACCACCATCTGCAAGCAGCTGGTGGAGCTGATGGGCGGGCGCCTTTGGGCCGAGAGCTCGCCGGGGCAAGGCAGCACCTTCCACGTCCTGCTGCCGCTGCTGGCGGCACGCGACGAGGCAGTGCGCAGCGCAGCAGCGCCAATCCTGCTGCCGCCGATGCATATCCTGGCGGCGGACGACGTGCCGCAAAACCTGGAAGTGCTGATGCTGCTGCTGGCCAAGCTGGGCCATACGGTGACCGGCGCCAGCGATGGCGCCATGGCCGCGCACCTGGCATCGGAAGCACAGTTCGACGCCATCCTGATGGACGTGCAAATGCCCGGCATGGACGGGCTGGAATCCACCCGCCGCATCCGCGCCGACGAAGCGGCAACAGGCCGCAAGCGCACCCCGGTGATTGCCATGACCGCCAGCGTGCTGGAACGCGACCGCGAGGCCACGCGTGAAGCAGGCATGGACGGTTTTACCACCAAGCCGGTGGACGTGGCCGTGCTGACGCAGGAGCTGGCGCGCGTGCTCGGCATGCCGGCCGGCGCGCCGCAACTGGCGCCTGCCGCTGGTCCCGCACGCGGCATGGTGCTGAATGCGGAGAAAGGCATTGCCCGCTGGGCTGGACAGCGCGAAGCCTACCAGCGCGCGCTACGGCGCTTCGCCCACGACTATGAGGGCGCGGAACGGGAGCTCAGGTCCGCTTTGGCGGCTGGGCAGCATGCCGCATGCGCGGCCCTGGCGCACCGGCTGCGTGGCGCCGCCGCCAACCTGGGCATGGAACAATTGGCCGATGCGCTGTGGCGGCTGGAAACCGGCTTGCAGGCGCCGGATGGCCGCGCGGCGCTGCCCGATCTGCTGGAACAGGCCGGGCTGCGCCTGACAGACGCGCTGGCGGCCGTATGGGCGCAGGACGATGTCCGCGCCGATGCCCGCGAAGCCACTTCCGTAAGCGCGGCTGCCGCGGCCGGGCCGCTCGACCTGGAACGTGTGCATGCGATGGGCAACGCAATGCTCCATTCGCTGGAGCGCGGCAGTTTCGACCAGCAGGAACTGGCCGCGCTATCGTCCGTGCTGCGCGGCTGCGTCGCCGAACCAAGGCTCCTGGGCTTGCAGCGCGCACTGGATGACTTCGACTTCACTGCCGCGCGCGACGCATTGCAAATGCTATTGGACGAGTGCCAGGAGATGCAAAGGAAAACGCCATGACCCGACAGGCCACCGTGCTTGCCATCGACGACGAATCGACCAACCTGCAACTACTGCGCCAGATCCTGCAGGACCAGTACCGGCTGCTGTTCGCCAAGGATGGCGCGCGCGCCATCGAATTGGCAGTCAACGAAAAACCCGACCTGATCCTGCTTGACGTGATGATGCCCGAGATGACGGGCTACGACGTTTGCCGGGTCTTGAAGGCCAACCCCGCCACCACCCATATCCCCGTGATTTTCGTCACCGCATTGACCGATTCGACGGACGAGGTGGTTGGCTTCGAGGCGGGCGCGGTGGACTTCATCAGCAAGCCGGTCAGCCCGGCCGTGGTCAAGGCCCGCATCAAGTTGCACCTGTCGATGGTGCGGATGGAAGAACTGCGCGCCAGCCGCCTGGCCATCGTGCAGCGTCTCGGCCTGGCGGCGGAATACAAGGACAACGAAACCGGCCTGCACGTGATCCGCATGAGCCATTATGCGCGCCTGCTTGGCCTGGCCGCCGGCTTCGATGAACAGGAAGCCGACGACCTGTTCATTTCAGCGCCGATGCACGACATCGGCAAGATCGGCATTCCCGACAGCATCCTGCAAAAGCCGGGGCGCCTGACGCCGGACGAATACGTGGTCATGCAAACCCACCCGGGCATCGGCGCTCACATCATCGGCCAGCACGAGGGCGGCATGCTGGCAATGGCGCACGACGTGGCGCTATCGCACCATGAAAAATGGGACGGCAGCGGCTATCCCAACCGCCTGGCCGGCGAGGACATCCCGCTGGCTGGCCGCATTGTCGCCGTTGCCGACGTCTTCGATGCGCTGACGTCCGTGCGCCCTTACAAGGCGGCCTGGAAACTGGAGGACGCCTGCGCCTGGATGAAAGACCAGCGCGGCCAGCATTTCGAGCCGCGCCTGGTTGACCTGTTCCTCGACCAGTTGCCCGAGGTGACGCGCATCATGGACAAATGGGCAGAACGCTGACGCTAGCCATGCAGGGCGCGATCGACCAGCTCGATCCAGTGCTCGACCGGCGTTTGCGTGCCTGACTGCAGGTGGCCGATGCAGCCGATGTTGGCCGACACGATGCGCCCGGCGCCGGTATCAGCCAGGTTGGCAAGCTTGCGGTCGCGCAGCTGCAGCGACAATTCAGGCTGCAAGATCGAATAAGTCCCGGCCGAACCGCAGCATAAATGCGCGTCGCGGCACATTTTCACGTCCACGCCGATCGCGCGCAGCAGTCCTTCAACCTTGCCGCGAATTTGCTGGCCATGCTGCAGCGTGCAGGGAGGATGCCACGCCACCTGCGCATCGCCGGCCGGGCGCGCTCGCACGCGCTGCGCCAGTTCGGCCTCGAACGCCGGCAGGATTTCGCTCAGGTCGCGCGTCATGCCTGAGATGCGCGCCGCTTTTGCGGCATAGGCGCGGTCATGCGCCAGCAGGTGTCCATATTCCTTGACCGTCACGCCACAGCCGGATGCCGTCATGACGATCGCCTCCGCCTGCTCCACATACGGCCACCATGCGTCGATATTGCGCCGCATGTCGTCCAGCGCGGCCTGCTGGTCGTTCAGGTGGAAGCGCAGTGCGCCACAGCAGCCCGCGCCCGGTGCAGCAATCAGCTGAACGCCCAGCGTATCGAGCACGCGCGCCGTGGCCGCATTGATATTGGGCGCCAGGCCAGGCTGCACGCAGCCATCCAGCACCAGCATCTTGCGCGCATGCTCGCGGGCCGGCCATGCTGTCGCCGGGCCACGCGCCGGCAGTTTGTCCTGCAACGGCTTGGCCAGCAGCGGCTTGAGCAACTGGCCCGCGCGCAGCGCCGGCTCGAACAGCCAGCGCCGCGGCAGCGCTTCTTTCAGCACATAGCGTTTGATGCGGTCCGGCAGCCTGCGCGGAACCCTCTGCTCGACCACCTTGCGACCGATATCAGCCAGGCGGCCATATTTGACGCCCGACGGACAGGTGCTTTCGCAGTTGCGGCAAGTCAGGCACCGGTCCAGGTGGAGCTGGGTGCTGGCCGTCACCGGCGCGCCCTCCAGCACCTGCTTGATCAGGTAGATGCGCCCGCGCGGGCCATCCAACTCGTCGCCCAGTAGCTGGTAGGTCGGACATGTGGCCGTGCAAAAGCCGCAGTGCACGCAAGCGCGCAGGATCGCTTCCGCCTCGTCGCCCTCCGGCGTGCCCTTGATGAAATCTGCCAGGTTGGTTTGCATATCAGTACATGCGGCCGATGTTGAAAATGCCCGCCGGATCGAAGGCGGCTTTCAGGCGTTCATGGATGCGGGCGATGGCCGGCGCCAGAGGATGGAAGGCGCCGACTCCAGCGCCCAGTTCTTCGCTCTCGACCCGGTAGCGCGTGGCATGGCCGCCGGCCGCAGCCGTGACGCGCCGGATATCGTCCGCCACGCCCCGGTCAACGCGCAGCCAGCGCTGCGCCCCGCCCCACTCGATCAGTTGCTCGCCGCGCATGACAAGGGCGCTGGCAGTGGCAGGCACAGAAAGGCGCCACAGCTCCGCAGCCCCCGCCTCCGCGCCCGCAAAGAAATCGCCTCGCTGGTCGCGCAACGCATTCCAGAACGCGTCGCCATGATCCAGCGCTTCGCCGCCCATGCCCGCCTGTGCCGCCCTGACTGCCGCCTGGGCGCCAGACAGCCGCACGGTCAGCACGCCCGCGTGCCAGCAAGTGCCCGACACCGGCAGCGGCTGTCCCGCCCATTCGTTCATCATGCGCAGCGCCTTGACTTCATCCACCTCGAAACGAATGCTCGCCTCGCAGAAAGGCACCGGCAGCACTTTCAGGGACACCTGGGTGATCAGCCCCAGCGTCCCAAGGGAGCCGGCCAGCAGCCGCGATACGTCATAGCCAGCCACGTTCTTCATCACCTGGCCGCCGAAGGACAGCAGTTCGCCGCGTCCATCCATCAGTTGTGCGCCCAGTACGAAGTCGCGCAAGGCGCCGGCAGTTGCACGGCGCGGACCCGACAAGCCGCTGGCCACCACGCCGCCGATCGTCGAACCGGCGCCAAAGCGCGGCGGCTCGAACGCCAGCATCTGCCCGTGCTGCGCGACCAGCGCTTCGACCTCCGCCAGCGGCGTGCCGCAGCGCGCCGTGATCACCAGCTCGGTCGGCTCATAATCGACCACGCCCGCATAGGCGCGCGTATCGAAGACATCGCCCACCACGTTCTGCCCATACCAATCCTTGGTGCCGCCGCCGCGCAACAGCAGACGGGTACCGTCGGCGCCGGCCGCCTGGATGCGGGTGCGGAATTGTTCGAGGATCGCATCCATGTCAGAACCTCGGCAAGCCGGCATGCGGCAGGCGCCCCGCACGCACATGCATCTTGCCGAACTCCGCACAGCGGTTCAGCGTTGGAATGGCCTTGTTCGGATTCAGCAGCGACAAGGGATCGAAAGCCTGCTTCACCGCGAAGAAGGCCGCCAGCTCGGCATCGCTGAACTGCGCGCACATCGAGTCGATCTTCTCGATGCCCACGCCATGCTCGCCGGTGATGGTGCCGCCCACTTCCACGCACAGCGCCAGGATTTCAGCGCCGAAAGCCTCAGCACGATGCAGTTCGTCCGGCTTGTTGGCATCGAACAGGATCAGCGGGTGCAGATTGCCGTCGCCCGCATGGAACACGTTTGCGCAGCGCAGGCCGTATTTGGCCTCCATCTGCTGGATGCCCAGCAGCACGCGCGCCAGTTGCTTGCGCGGGATGGTGCCGTCCATGCAGTAGTAATCGGGAGAAATGCGCCCCGCCGCCGGGAAGGCGTTCTTGCGGCCGGACCAGAATTTCAGTCGTTCGGCCTCGGTGCCCGACACCAGCACCGCGCTGGCGCCGGCCGCCTGCAGCACGGCTGTCATGCGGGCGATTTCCTCCTCGACCTCGTCCGCCGTGCCGTCGGCCTCGCACAACAGGATGGCTGCAGCCTCGGTATCGTAGCCTGCGCGTACAAAGGGTTCCACCATGCGTGAAGACGTACGGTCCATCATCTCCAGCCCGGCCGGAATGATGCCGGCAGCGATCACGTCGGCCACTGCGCTGCAGCTCGCAGTCACTTCATTGAAGGACGCCATGATCACGCGTGCACTGGCGGGCTTTGGCACGAGCTTGACGGTGACCTCGGTGACGATGCCCAGCATTCCCTCCGAACCGACGAAGGCGGCCAGAAGATCCAGGCCGGGCGCATCGAGCGCTTCGCTGCCCAGTTCCACCACGTCTCCCTCGATGGTCACCATGCGCACGCGCAGCACGTTATGCACCGTCAGGCCGTATTTCAGGCAGTGCACGCCGCCGGAATTCTCCGCTACATTCCCGCCTATGGTGCAGGCAATCTGCGACGAGGGGTCAGGGGCGTAGTACAGGCCGTAGGGTTCTGCCGCTTCGGAAATGGCGAGGTTGCGCACGCCTGGCTGCACCACCGCCGTGCGGGAATAAGCGTCCATGCGCACAATCTCGTTCATGCGCGCCGTGGACAGCACCAAGCCTTCCGCAATCGGCATGGCGCCGCCGGACAAGCCAGTGCCGGCGCCACGCGGCACGATCGGCACATTGAATTCGCGGCAAATCGCCAGTACCGCCACCACCTGCGCTTCGTCAGCCGGCAAGGCAACTGCCATGGGAAGCTGCCGATAGGCCGACAGGCCGTCGCACTCGTAGGGACGCGTGTCCTCCTGTTCGGACAGCACGCTGGAGGGCGGCAGGGCCGCACGCAAGGCGGCGAGGAAGGCTGTGCTGTTTTTCATTAATTCATTGTAAGTTCAATTACTGCAAGCACGTGGAAATCCCCTCCCAACCACTGGTAATTTGTCGTATCCTGCCACCGTTAACGACAAATTGAGGCTGCAATGGGTAATCGACTATCGAAAATCGCCACCCGCACCGGCGACAAAGGCACTACCGGCCTGGGCGACGGCTCCCGCGTGGACAAGGACAATGTGCGCATCCAGGCCATTGGCGAAGTGGATGAGCTGAACTCCAACCTGGGCGTGCTGCTGGCCGAACCGCTGCCGGACGAGATGCGCGAGGAACTGGTCTCGATCCAGCACGACCTGTTCGACCTGGGCGGGGAGCTGTGCATTCCCGGCTACCAGATGATCAAGGAAGAACACGTCGAGCGCCTGGACGCGCTGCTGGCCAAGTACAACGCCACGCTGCCGGCGCTGACGGAATTCATCCTGCCGGCGGGTTCGCGCGCTGCTGCGGTGTCGCACGTCTGCCGCACGGTATGCCGCCGCGCCGAACGCGCCATCGTCACGCTGGGCAAGACTGAAACCATCAATGACTTCCCCCGCCAGTATGTGAACCGCCTGTCGGACCTGATGTTTGTGCTGGCGCGCGTGCTGAACCGCTTTGCCGGCGGCAGCGACGTGCTGTGGCACCACGACCGCAAGCGCGGTTAAAAACCCGCCTGCGCGGCAAAGCGCCGCTGCAGGTAATCAAGCATCAGCCGCACCCGGTGCGGCAGGTAGCGGCGGCTGGGGTACAGCAGGTTCAGTTCCTGCGCCTGCCCTTGCCAGCCGCGCAGCACGCGCCGCAGCTTGCGCTGTGCCAGCAGGTCGTGCACCAGCCATTCCGGGCATAGGCCGATGCCTCCACCCGCGACCAGCGTATCGCGGATGGCCAGTGCGTTGTTGACGCGATAGCGGCCGTGCGTGGCGATTGTCACACTGCGCTTGCCGTCGCTCAGGTCCACCGCACCACCATTGCTCGACCAGGCGAAACGGATGTACTCATGGCCCGCCAATTCCTCCGGCGCTTGCAGTGCGCCATGCTTTTTCACGTAAGCCGGCGAGGCGACCAGGAAGCGCTGCGAGGCGCCCGCACGGCGCGCGATGACGTTGGGCGGCAAGTCGCTGCCAAGGCGAACCGCGATGTCCACGCCCTCTTCCACCAGGTCCACCATGCGGTCGTTCAGGATCAATTCCACCTCAATGCCGGGATACTGTTGCAGGAAGTCCTGCACATAGGCGTTGAGGCAGAACTGTCCCAGCGCTACCGGGGCGTTGATACGCAACAGCCCACTGGCGGCGGCAGTTTCGCCGCGCACGTCGGCCACCGCGTCGGCATATTCTTCAAGCACGCCGCGGGCACGTTCGTAAAAGCGGCGTCCCGGCATGGTAGGCGACAGGCTTGCCGTGCTGCGTTCGAGCAGCCGCACGCCAAGCTCGTCTTCGAGCGCCGCAACAATCTTGCTGATATTGGATTGCGTGGTGCGCTGCTCGCGGGCGACGGCCGACAGGCTGCCCAGTTCGACGGCACGCACAAAGCATTGCAGGGAGCGTAGAGTGTCCATAATCATTCCATTTTGGACTTAACTATAGTCTGTTTTCCCATCTAGCAGTCGAACACGGAATAATTGAGGATGTCTCCACCTTAACTTGCGTGGAGAACTCTCATGAAACGCCTGGCTTTTTCCCTGCTCGCCCTGTTGGCCGCAACTGCGGTGCAGGCAGCCGAGTGGCGCACGACCTGGTATGCCGCACCGATGCCCGCCTGGGGGACCGAATTTGCGTTGCCAACCATGCTGCCGCCGGCGCTGGAGGCGCAGACGGTGCGCGAAGTGGTGCGCACCAGCGTTGGCGGTGAACAGGTCCGCGTCACCTATTCCAACCGCTACGGCAGCGCGCCGCTCGTGATCGGCGAAGCACGCGTGGCGCCGACGCGCGACGAACCCTCACGCGCCGCCTCCTCGCTACAGGATGGCGCCGGCGTGCAACTGACCTTTGGCGGCCAGCGCAGCGTGACGATCGCACCGGGACAGTCTGCCACCAGCGACGCGGCCTCGCTCAAGGTGGCCGGTCGCCAGCGCCTGTCGGTATCGACCTGGCTGCCGCAGCGCTCCCCACTGACAACTTTCCATTGGGGCGCCCAGCAGACGGCGTTTGCGGCGCCAGGCAACCTGGCTGCCGCAGCCGTGCTGCCGAATGCGCAGGCGCTGACGGGCCGTACTTTCCTGAACGCCGTGCAGGTTTCGGGTAGTGCGTCGCGCACCATCGTCGCTTTGGGCGATTCGATCACTGACGGCAACGGATCCACGCCCGACCGCAATCTCCGTTGGCCCGACCAGTTGGTGGCGAATTCCGACGACGTGGCAGTAGTGAACGCCGGGATTTCCGGAGCACGGCTGCTGTCCGATGGAATGGGAGAAAAGGCGGCAGCGCGTTTCGAACAGGATGTGCTGGCGCAACCGGGCGTGGATACAGTGATTGTCCTGCTGGGCATCAACGACATCGGCTGGCCCGACAGCGCCTTCGCTCCAAAAGAACCACCGATCACGGTGAACGCCATGATCGCCGGCTACCGTAAACTGATCGCCGCCGCACATGCGCATGGCATCCGCATCGTCGGTGGCACCCTGCTGCCATTCGAAGGCGCCCTGCAAGGCACGCCCTACTCAGGCCATTACACGCCAGCCAAAGATCTTGTGCGCCGAGAAGTGAACGACTGGATCCGCCACAGCGGCGAGTTTGACGCAGTGGTCGATTTCGACCAACTGCTCCGCGATCCCAAACATCCATCCCGCCTGCGCCGCGAATTCGACTCCGGCGACCACCTGCACCCCAGCGACGCGGGCTACGCAGAAATGGCGCACGCTGCGGTTTCAGTCACCAAGCAACCGCGACATGCCTTTGGCGAGGCTCAGTCGAGTGGCACCACTGGGGTGACTGGCGAATAAGGCAGCGGCAGTGGAGTCGGCCGAAAGCTTGCTATAAAAGGTCAGCATGGCTGAACAAGGCCAGCCCGCGCGGTGCGCAATCAACATGCCAAGCTGGTCGGCTTCACGCTCCTGGATCGCGGAGAGTTTTGACAGGCGGAATTGCAGAGGAACGTCGGAAGCCAACCGCTCCGCCACGACATCAAGCGGCAGGTCGCGCCGACTATCGAGCAAGGCTTCCGACAGGGTCTCGCGCTCATGTTCCGCCAGGACGTGCGCGATTTCATGCGCCAGCAGGACCGCGAGCTCGCCATCGTCCAGCTGCAGGCGCTCGACGAACTGGCGACCAACTAGCAGCTTGCCGCCGGCCTGGCTCTCTGCTTCGATCGTCGGATCGTCCGTAACGTGGACTTCCCACGGCCATCCCGCGGCATCAGGCTTGAGCACACTGGCGGCGCCCACCAGTCCCTCGGTGATGCGTCTGGCGCGAAGCAGCAATGCCTTGTCGCGGTCCAGGCGCTCCGCCGCAGCCAGCGAGACCGTCTGCTCGATGTACTGGTCTTCTGCGCGCTGCCCCACTTCTTCGGAGGAGAAGCGCAGCTCCTGCCAACGTCCTGAATCGGGCACTTGCGCAAACGCATTCGAAGCCGTCAGATAGAAAAGCAGCAAAAAACGCACGCTCCACCCCGATTGACATAAACCGTTTATATCAATCTAGACGACACCAAGGATCGACACAAGCTTGAGGTGCCAACTTGGCATCTCAGTGCGGCTTGTTAGACTGCGGAGATGCGAAAAATTCAACAATATGTTTTTACCATCGCACTCGCCTTTGCAGCCGGTGGCGCAGTATCCCAGAGTGGACAATGCGGGCCGCTACGCCTTCACGCTCGATGCGCGCGACAAGGACGCGCCAACGCTGCGCGTGGCGCGCCTGCCGCAAGACGGCGCCGATGCGCCAGGGCCGTCACCAGCCCCCGGCGCCGCGGCGCATTGACAGCTCAATTCCCTCCGCGCAGTTCGCGCTCGCGCAGCCGGATGCTTTCCAGTACCGGCTGAATCACCTTCCGCTGCTGCAAGGCCTGCAGCAAGGTCGATTGGGCATCGGCGGCTTCATCCTGCCGCCCCTGCTCTTCCAGCGCATCGCTGAAGCGATCGACGTAATAGTGGTAGTCGAAGTGCGACAGCGTTTCCGCCGCCAGTTGCGGCTTGGCCAGCAGCGCTTCCTTGAACAGGCGCGCGCCGGTGCCGAAGTCGGAACGCTGCACCAGCAGCGTGGCCTGGGCATCCCGCGCCGATTGCAGCGGGCCGTCCGGCAGCCTTGACATGTCGAGCGACTTACCCTCGCGGACCAGTGGCGATGCCAGCGCCACTTTCGCATGCAGGGCCGCGCGCGACTCGGGCAAGCGTTCAACCAGGGTATTCAAGGTATCCAGGCCGGTGCCCAGCACACGGCTGCCGTCGAAGCTGAGGATGCGCCCCACCTCGTCGGTGAGCAGGTCCTGCGCCAGATACTCCTCTTCATAGCTGCGCGGCGGCGAAATGCGCAGTTGCAGCGGCGGCGAGACGATGTCTTCCGCCTCCAGGTGCAGGCAGAGCTGCACCGTATAGCGGCCCGGCTCGGAGATATCCCAGCCATTGCGGCCGGCCGAGATGAACAGCGACTGGTAGGTGGCCTGGCCCGGCTGCAGCACGCGTTTTTTCTCTTGCCAGCAGCGGTTGGCAAAAGGATGGAAGCTGCGCGCTTCCTTGCCGTCCTTCTTGATGATCACGGTCATGTGCTCGATCTCTTCCAGGATCTTGTCCTCGATGAGCTGCGGCTGGCTGGTGGTGTTGGTCAGCTTCAGGTCCAGTGTGATCGGCTCCAGGAAATCGAAGCGGGCTTCGGCGCGGTTGACGCGCGCTTCCAGCTTGAAGCTGGGTTCCGGCAGCACGCGGGCCTGCTCGAAGCCATGGTGGTCGAACCAGGCCGCATTGCCCATCTGGACAAAACGTGCTGGCGCATGGCGCATGAACAGCAATTCCTGGTCGCTGAAGCGGAACTGGAAATTGCTGAAGAACGCGGTCTGCCCGCCCGCTACGTTGTAGGGATAGTTCATGAAGCTGCGCGCTTCCGGCTCATTGCCCAGGCCGGGAATCCAGGGCACGCCCATTGCCTTCTGCCAGGAGTGCGCCAGGTTGAAGGCATGACCCATTTCGTGGCCGGCGGTCCAGAACACCATGCGGTTGATCCAGGCGGCCGGGTTGGGGTCGCCGGCCGGCGGCACCGCGATGAAGGAATTGGTGAAAATGGCCGTGCCTTGCCGGTGGTTGGGGCCGATGTCGTCGAACATGATGCCGCCCAGGCTGCTGCCCTGTTCGTGCTGGGCGGCGAAGAAGGTCCACAAGGCCCACTGCGCCTTGTTGGCGAACTTCGACCAGTAGACCTGCATGGCATCATGCATTTCCTGGTCGCTCCACTTGCCGTTGGCGCCGGCGCCGGCCAGCGGGACGATGCTGGGTGACGGCGACGTGGTGACGTCGAAGCCGGCACGCTGATAGACTTTTTGCAGGGTCAGCGTTTCACTCGGCAGGCTGGCCGGGCGATTGGGATGGGCATGGGTCTGGATCGCGAACACCGGTTTGGCATCGGCGGTGCAGTCAAACTCGAACTGGACCGGATGGAAGTAAGGCGACTCGTACTGGTAGCCGCGCACGCGCTTGACGGCGCCGCCGCCCGTGAAGATTGCCACGGCTTTGCGCAAGCCGGGGAAGATGCTGGTGGTAACCAAGATTTCGACGTTGGTGTACGGGAATGCCGCCACGTTGCCGTCCTTGTACCAGATCGAGCCCAGGTACTGGTTGGGGTTGGGGCCGGGTTTCAGCTTGGCGATCCAGTGCGTCTGTTGGCTCAGCAGGCGCGTGATGGTGCCGCTGGCAGTCATTTGCGGATAGCGCCCGTCAACGTCGAGGCAGAGCCGCTCGGAAGTCAGCGGGAAGACGATGTCCAGCTGGTCGGTCGGGCCGCTGTCGTCAGGCGCCAGTTTGCTGGCAACGGCCGGCAGCGGCACCGAGGTATTCCACAAATACAGGCCGCTCGCCGTCACCAGCAACGGCGGGATCGGCAAGATGGGCAGGTCCAGCGCTTCGATAGTGTCTTGTTCGGCCGGCTCCGCCAGGCTGGCGGGCTGCATGACGCCGACCGGAGTGTCTTGAACACGCATGATGTCTCCTTTTCAGAAATTACTGGCCGCCGCGGGCCAGCGCGCGCCCTACACGTAACCGAACGGTGCTTGCGAAATCCTGAATTGGATAGCCTTGTCGGGACCGACATTGACGCCGGCCCATGTGGCCTGAATAAGGTTGATTTCGGTGCTTGCCTGTTGCCCCAAAGCGGGCAGGGATATTTCCAGCACGGCCTTGCCATCGTCGGCTTCGGTACTGCCTGCGCCGGCAAAGCCCGTTTGCATGCGTGTGGTCACGTGGTCCAGGCTCAACACTTCCACGCCATTCAAACGCGCCACGACACGATCGTCATGGAAGCCTTCCTGCAATTCAATGTGCAAGGTTTGCATGGCCTGACTGGGTCGTTAAGCCTGGATCTGACCAGTATAGGCAGGCGCCAAATGAGGAAAATACGCGCATTGTCACATGATGCGCGCAAGCGACTCAGCAAAAAAAACGGCGCCGCAGCGCCGTATTTATGCAGGCCATGCCTGGTCAGCCGTTGTTGACCACCAGGCGCGGTTCGTCGCCGAAGCGGGCCTTGATGGAGGCCGCGATGCCGGCAGCATCCAGCCCCACCAGCGCCAGCAGCTTGGCCGGGTCGCCGTGATCGATGAACTTGTCCGGCAGGCCAAGCATCTGGATCGGCTTGGTGATGCCTGCCGACGCCAGGGCTTCCGCCACGGCAGCGCCGGCCCCGCCCATGATGCAGCCCTCTTCTACCGTGACCAGGAAATCGTGGTCGGCAGCGAGCTGCTTGACCAGCTCCACGTCCAGCGGCTTCACGAAGCGCATGTTCGCCACGGTCGCGTTCAGCAGCTCGGCCGCGCCCATCGCCGGCGCCACCATCGAACCGAAGGCCAGGATGGCGATCTTCTGGCCCTTGCGGCGGATTTCGCCTTTACCGATCGGCAGCGTGGTCAGTTCCTGCGCGATGGTTGCACCGATGCCTGCGCCGCGCGGATAACGCACGGCCGCAGGACCGTTGTACTGGTATGCGGTCGTCAGCATCTGGCGGCATTCGTTCTCGTCGGACGGCGCCATCACCACCATGTTCGGGATGCAGCGCAGGTAGGCCAGGTCGTAGTTGCCGGCGTGGGTAGCGCCGTCGGCGCCCACCAGGCCTGCGCGGTCCAGCGCAAAGGTCACGTCCAGGTCTTGCAGCGCCACGTCGTGGATCAACTGGTCGTAGGCACGCTGCAGGAAGGTCGAGTAGATCGCCACCACCGGCTTCAGGCCTTCGCAGGCCAGGCCGGCGCCGAAGGTCACCGAATGCTGCTCGGCGATGCCGACGTCGAAGTAGCGGTCCGGATGCTCCTTCTCGTAGCGCACCATGCCCGAGCCTTCGCGCATGGCAGGCGTAATCGCCACCAGGCGCTTGTCGGCCTTGGCCATGTCGCACAGCCAGTCGCCGAACACTTCGGTATAGGTTTTCTTGGAAGGCGCCAGCGCCGGCTTGATGCCTTCGGCCGGGTTGAACTTGCCGGTCCCGTGGTACAGGATAGGCTCGGCCTCGGCCAGCTTGTAGCCCTGGCCCTTGCGGGTCACCACGTGCAGGAATTGCGGACCCTTGAGCTGCTTGATGTTCTGCAGGGTCGGGATCAGCGAATCGAGGTCGTGGCCGTCGATCGGGCCGATGTAGTTGAAGCCCAATTCTTCGAACATGGTGGCCGGAACCACCATGCCCTTGGCATGTTCTTCCAGGCGCTTGGCCACTTCCAGCAATGGGCCTGGCAGCACGGACTTGCCGACATTCTTGGCGGCGGCGTAGAACTGGCCCGACATCAGGCGCGCCAGGTAGCGGTTCAGCGCGCCGACCGGCGGCGAGATCGACATGTCGTTGTCGTTCAGGATCACCAGCAGGTTGCAATCCTTTTCCACGCCGGCGTTGTTCAGCGCCTCGAACGCCATGCCGGCGGTCATCGAGCCGTCGCCGATCACGGCGATCGCGTGGCGGTGCTCGCCCTTGATCTTGGCGCCCAGGGCCATGCCCAGCGCGGCGGAAATCGAGGTCGAGGAGTGCGCGGTGCCGAAGGTGTCGTATTCCGATTCCACGCGGCGCGGGAAGCCGGAAATACCGTTCAGCTGGCGCAGCGTATGGAACTGGTCGCGGCGGCCGGTCAGGATCTTGTGCGAATAGGTCTGGTGGCCCACGTCCCACACGATGCGGTCCTGCGGCGTGTTGAACACGTAGTGCAGCGCAACGGTCAGTTCCACCGTGCCCAGGTTGGACGACAGGTGGCCGCCGGTCTTGGACACGGAATCGAGCAGGAAGCTGCGCAGTTCTTCGGCCAGTGGCGTCAGCTGGTGGCGGCCCAGCTTGCGCAGGTCGGCCGGGTTATTGATGGTTTCAAGCAGTTTCATCAGATCAGTGTTCCGATTGCCTTCGCCCAGTTTAGCGAAGTGTATATATTCTTAGTTTCCACCCCATGTCCTACAGGACGCTGGCAATCGTGCGCCACATGGGTAATTTCACTGTATATAATCACAGTATGCTTTGCGATGTGTTGGCGTTCATAGCTGTTAAGCATGGCGCTTTCCTGCGTACGAGCAAAAGTAGATCTTCCCCAACCCTGCTTGCATCTCACTGCAAAGCGCGATGCGAGGCCGAGAGGTATCGCAGGATTTGGAATAAGAGAATGCAAGTGCATTGTATGCAGTGGTCATCATGGTTTTGATATCAGTGCAGCATTCAACATTCTCCGTCGCGGGCGTGCGACGCTGGTTGCAGGAGCCTGAGTCATTTCACGGTCTCAGGAGACGTCAATTAAGCCTTCCTCTGCACGATCAGGTCTGCGAGTTCACGCAGGCGCAGAGCTTGTTCTCCGAACGGCGCCAGCGCAGCGTGCGCATCCTGCCGCAGTTTTTCCGCCAGGGCGATCGATGGTTCGAGGCCGAGAATGGATACGTAAGTCGGCTTGTTGTCCGCCGCATCCTTGCCGGCCGTCTTGCCCAGCGTGGCCGAATCGGCCGTCGCGTCGAGCACATCGTCGACCACCTGGAAAGCCAGGCCGATGGCGCGCGAATAATCGTGCAGCGCCGCCAGCTCGGCTTCCGTCAATTCCTTGCCCGCCATGGCGCCCAGCACGACCGAGGCGCGCAGCAGCGCGCCGGTCTTCAGCTGGTGCATGCGCTCCAGCTGTTCCAGCGTCAGGCTGAGGCCCACGCTATCGAGGTCGATGGCCTGGCCGCCGCACATGCCGGCCGAACCGGCCGCATCGGCCAGCAGGCGCAGCATGCCGACCAGGCGTTGCGGCGGCACCGACTCGACGCCTGCCAGCACGCCGAAGGCCTGGGCCTGCAGCGCATCGCCCACCAGCAGCGCAGTGGCTTCATCATAGGCCACGTGCACGGTCGGCTTGCCGCGGCGCAGCGCGTCGTCGTCCATGCAGGGCATGTCGTCATGCACCAGCGAATACGCGTGGATCATTTCCAAGGCGGCGGCGGCGCGGCTCAGGGCCTGCCCTTCGGCGCCGTACAGGGCTCCGGCGGCATGCACCAGCAGCGGACGCACGCGCTTGCCGCCATCGAGCACGGCGTAGCGCATGGCAGCATGCAGCTTGGTTGGAACGACATCTTCGGCAGGCAGGTAGGAGGACAGGTCCTGCTCCATGCCGGCCTGGATGGTTTTCATCCAGTCCTGGAACGATGCGCTCATTGGGCGGCCTCCTCGCCTTCGGCGAAAGGCTTGAGCATATCGCCTTCCAGCACCTTGACCTGGGCTTCGACCTTGTCGAGTTGTCCGGCGCAGAATTTCACCAGTTCGGAACCGCGGGCATAGGCAGCCACCGAGGCCTCCAGCGGCAATTGGCCGGCTTCCATCTGGCTGACCAGCTGGGCCAGTTCGGCCATCGCTTCCTCAAAGGTGGCGGGCGCATTCATTTTCTTGGTCATAAAGCTATATAACACTAGTGTAGCCCGCTATTTTAGAACAAACTCCTGTGTCCGGTCTAAAAAGCGGGCTCTAATCAGGTGGAAACGTTGCAATCCTCGCCATAGGAGATGCCGGGCGCCCCGCCCCAGAAAGTTCAGCGAAGATAGCCTATTCCGCGCTATAATCTCCGGTTCTGTCCGAAATACCGTTTTTATAATCTGAATTCAGGTCTTTACGGATCTTTCTCTTCTTGGTTTGATATTTAATTAAGGGGGGTTTGGATGTCCGATCTGGGTAGCCACGCCAAGCTGGCGCGTTCGAACGCGCAACTTCCGGTCAACGTCTATTTTGACGAAACGCTGCTGCAGCGTGAAATGCAGGAACTGTTCAAGAAAGGCCCGCGTTACGTCGGCCACGAGCTGATGGTGCCGAATATCGGCGACTTTGCCACGCTGGCGGCTGAAAATGAAGGCCGCATGCTGGTCCGCAATGCCAACGGTATCGAACTGCTGTCCAACGTCTGCCGTCACCGCCAGGCGCTGATGTTCAATGGCCGCGGCAATGCCGACACCATCGTCTGCCCGCTGCACCGCTGGACCTACGACCTGAAGGGCGAGCTGATTGGCGCGCCGCACTTCCCGGACACCCCGTGCCTGAACCTGCCCAAAGCAAAGCTGCAGAACTGGAACGGCCTGCTGTTCGAGCAGAACGGCTACAACGTGATGGACAAGCTGGGCACCCTGTCGGTGACCCGGGACCTCGATTTCAGCGGCTACATGCTGGACCACGTGGAAGTGCACCACTGCGACTACAACTGGAAGACCTTCATCGAGGTCTACTTGGAGGATTACCACGTCGAGCCGTTCCACCCCGGCCTGGGCAGCTTCGTCACCTGCGACGACCTGCGCTGGGAATTCGGCGAGGACTACAGCGTGCAGACCGTGGGCGTGAACCGCGGCCTGAAGAAATCCGGCTCCGACACCTACCAGAAATGGCACGAGCAGCTGCTCAAGTTCCGCAACGGCGAACCGCCGAAGCATGGCGCGATCTGGCTCACCCTGTACCCGAACATCATGGTCGAGTGGTACCCGCACGTGTTGGTGGTGTCGACCCTGTGGCCGGAAGGCCCGAACCGCACCCGCAACGTGGTGGAGTTCTACTATCCGGAAGAAATCGTTCTCTTTGAGCGTGAATTCATCGAAGCCGAGCGCGCGGCCTACATGGAAACCTGCGTCGAGGACGATGAAATCGGCGCCCGCATGGACGCCGGCCGCAAGATCCTGATGGAGCGCGGCGAAAACGACGCCGGCCCTTACCAGTCGCCGATGGAAGACGGCATGCAGCACTTCCACGAATGGTACCGGAGCAAACTGGAAATCTGATGCAATCACTCTGGATGCTACTTGCCAGTTTCCTGTTCGCCGCCATGGGGGTGTGCGTGAAACTGGCGTCGAGTCTCTATAGCACTTCGGAGATTGTGATGTACCGCGGGATCATCGGTATCGTGATCCTGGGAACGATGATCCGCCTGCAGGGTGGATCGTTCAAGACCACCATGCCGCTGGCCCATTTGTGGCGCTGCGTGGTCGGCGTGGCCTCCCTCTGGCTGTGGTACTACACCATTGCCGCCCTGCCGCTGGCTACGGCCATGACCCTGAACTACCTGTCGCCGATCTGGATCGCGGTGTGGCTGTTCACGCATGGATGGTGGCACCGCAAGAACCATGTCGAATGGCCGCTGATCCTGGCGGTGGCGTTCAGCTTTGTCGGCGTGACCTGCCTGCTGCAGCCGGCCTTCCAGGCCAACCAGCTGCTGCCGGCGCTGGTGGCCCTGGGCTCCTCGGTGCTGACGGCCATGGCATACATGCAGGTGCGCAAGCTGGGCCTGGCCGGCGAGCCGGAAAGCCGCGTGGTGTTCTACTTCGCCTGCATGAACCTGGTGGCCGGACTGGCCGGGCATGTAGCCGGCTCGGGCTGGAACTGGACCCCGCTGACCGACGTGCGCGGCGTGCTGCTGCTCCTGGGGATCGGCGTGTTCGCCACCACCGCGCAGGTAGCCATGACGCGCGCCTACCGGGTCGGCAAGACGCTGGTAGTAGCCAACCTGCAGTATTCCGGGATCGTATTTTCCAGCATCTGGGGCGTGCTGTTCTTCGCCGACCGCTTCGACTGGCTTAGCTGGGTAGGCATGGGCATCATCCTGCTGTCCGGTGTGGCCGCGACGTTCTACAATACGCGCAGCACGGAACGTGGCAAGGCCATATCCGAAACCGACCCGATTGCCAGCGAAGTATAAGGACCAAGCATGTTCACTACCCTGATCGACGCCAACACCCTTTCGCAGCACCTGAGCGACCCGCAATGGGTCATCCTCGATTGCCGGCACGACCTGATGAATCCGGACTTCGGCCGCAACGCGTTTGCCGAAGGCCACATCGAAAGCGCGCAATTCGCCAATATCGACACCGACCTGTCGGGTCCGAAGAAGGACGCCGACGGCGTATTCCGCGGCCGCCACCCGCTGCCGGACCGCGCAGCGCTGCTGGAAACCCTGCGCCGCTGGGGCATCAACGACGACACGCAGGTTGTCGCTTACGACGCGCATGGCGGCATGTACGCCGCGCGCCTGTGGTGGCTGCTGCGCTGGCTTGGTCATGGCGCGGTAGCGGTGCTGGACGGCGGCCTGGCGGCATGGAGCGCGGCCGGCTTACCGCTGGTGACTGCGGTTACCGAGCGCCCGCGCGGCAGCCTGGCCGAAAAAGCCGCCCTGGTGCGCAAGGTATCGGTAGGCGACCTGGTAGAAAACCTGGATGCAAAACGCTTGCAGGTGGTCGACGCCCGCGCCAACGACCGCTTCCGCGGCGAGAACGAAACGATTGACCCGGTAGGCGGCCATATTCCCGGCGCGCGTAACCGCTTCTTCAAGGACAACCTGCAAGCCGACGGCCGCTTCAAGGACGCCGCCACGTTGAAACAGGAACTGGCGCCGATAATCGGCACGCCGGCAAGCGCCGTGATGCAATGCGGCTCCGGCGTCACCGCCTGCCACAACCTGCTCGCATTGGAAATTGCCGGCCTGCCCGGCGCCGCGCTGTACCCCGGCTCCTGGTCCGAATGGTGCGCCGACAGCACCCGCCCCATCGCCACAGGCCCCGCCTGAAGCCCACAGCCCAGCCCGTGTCAACCTTGGGGTCAGACCCTTTGGTTGCCACGGCCTCATCCACACGTCGGACGAGCTCGTGTCAACCTGGGCGCCTGACCCCAAGGTTGACACGAGGTCGGCTGTTAGTCGCCGCCTCCGCCGCAGCTGCTGCCGCAACTGCTGCCACAGCTACTGCCTCCGCTGTCGCAACTGGAACTTGAGGAGTCGCTGCAGCCGACCGAGCTGCCGCAGCCGGATCCGCAACTGCTGCCGCTACTGCCGTCGCTGCTGCTGGCGGCTTGCTGGCGGGCACGCTGCTCGAAGTCGTTGAACTGGGCGGTCGTAATAAGGCCGGCAGTCAGCAAGCCGGCGGCTGCCATTTGCGGTGGACAGGTGATTTCCGAGTCGAAGCGTCCCTTTGCATCAAGTTGGCTGTAGCCCGGCTGTCCGCGTTTGACCGAGTAGCCAAAACCGAATGGCATTTTCAGTTTCTTGTCCAACAGGAAGAGCGACGGCAGCCGCGGGCCTTCGGGATTCAGCCCTTCGGCCTGGCGCGCCCGCACCAGGCAGACCGCCAGCGCTTCATCCAGGTTGCCGCCCATGGCAGCGCCTTCCACGTGCGGAACGGCGCGGCCAAAATGCTTGCGGCAGAACTCTTCCAGCTTGAGCGGCGATATGCGCAACCAGGCGTGCCAGACCGAGTCGGCAGCCTTGGATGGCAGGGCGCAGGGTGTCTTGTCCTGCGCGGCGCACTCGAAGAAGTCGAGCAGGCCAATCGCGGCGCGGGCAAAAAAAATGGCATCCGTCGGGATGCCGTGGTATTCGAGTCGCGCGCTGCTTTTCCAGTAATTGTAAAGGCCGGGCGGTAATTCCTTGAGGGCTTTGCCGTGCCGCGACCGCTGCATCAACCGCTGGGCGTACCAGCTATTCAACATTGTCCAGATCATGATGCCAGCCTAAGAAAAGATTGTGACAAGTGTATTACAACGTGGCGCGCATGCCGCACCAGCTCGCTTTTCGTTGGAAATTTGGGTGAGAAAGTGTGACTATGCTCTTGGGAGTTCGTCGGGGATAACGGGCTTGTCGCGAGAGCAAAGATATGAAAATCAGAACAGAACTGGCGGCCGCGGAATTCGAAACGCAGGACATCGTCCAGATTGCGATGCGCATCAATGTGGAGGCGGGCAGCATTCATGCCTGGATCTTCCTGAAGCAGAATGGCTTCCGGGATGACGAGATCATGAACTTGCTTCGCCACACCCCAACATTGCGCGTCGTTCACTAGCAGTTACTTTTTTTTTCCAGCTTCCTTGCGGGCCCGCTCGAACGATGGCGTCCAGAGCGGGTGTCCCTTTTCGCCCGGGCTCAGGTCGAACGACTTGTCCAGCTTGAAGGCCTTGACGAACTGCTGGCGGCACAGCGTGGTGCGGTTGGTGACGCAGTAGCTGAATGCCGTGTACTTGATCGCCTCCAGTTGCATCGATTTCTCGGCATTGGCCAGTTCCGGCGCTGCGAGCTGCTTGATGGCGCCGTTGAAATTGCCAGCCTTGTACATTTCGATACCGGCGTTCAGCGCCTTGCGGGAGTCCGACACTTCCGGTTCCGCTGGCGGCGGAGGCGGGGCTGCCTTCTTGACCGGAGCCGGCGGGGCTTCCTTTGCCGTTGCGGGAGCGTTCGCTTGCTTGTCGTGCAGCGGGCCGAAGGATTCGCAGCCAGCCAGCAGCAGCGTGGCGGCGATCAGGAAAAACTTATTCTTCATTGTCCAAAATCATGCTTGATGGTGACCGGCTTCCTGGCGTCCACGGTGACTTTCTGGACATAGGCTGGGAAGTTGGGGTTCTCGAGGCGAACTTCATGGTCGCCCAATGGCAGCGTCAGTTTTTTCAAAGGCGGGGTGATGCCTTTCTGAACGCCGTCAACGTAGATTGTCGCCCACGGCTGCACAGCGATGCTGAGCGTGCCCGTGGTCGGCGCGGGCGCTGCAGCAGCAGTGTTGGACGCTGCGCCGGCCGATGCAGCTTGCGCCGCCGGTGCCGCAGCAGCCGTGGCGCCGCCGTCGGCGGACGCGTTGGCACTGCTGCCGGCCACGGCAACCTGCGGCTCGGCCGCAGGCGTGCTGGCGGCAGCGACCGCGCTGGCCGATACCGCACTGGCCGGTGCTTCACCGCTTGCGCTGCTGGCCGCCTGCACCGGCGCGCTGGCCACTTCGGGCGCGGCCGGCTTGACCGGGCTGCCGTCGGCAAACCATGAGATGCCGACAACCAGCAATGCCAATGCGCAAAGGCCGCCGGCGATGACGTTGGTCGATGGGCGGGCACTGCTTGCCACCGGCATGGCCGGCTTGCTCGATTTACTGCTGGTTTTGTTGCGGCTGGAGCGCTGCCCGGAGTCGAACGGCGAACTTGCGCTCGGGCTGGAACTGGCGGCGGCATCTCCCGATGCCGACGCGCCCTTGTCGGCGTTGCGGGCCGATCGCGGGCGGTTGCGGCGCGGCGGCTCTGACAGCGCATTGGCAGCGCCGTCGGCGCCGGCATTCACGGCATCGGCCTCGCCAACGGTTGCGCCAGGCGCACTGCTGGTCTCAGCCGCCGGCGCCGCTGCCGCAGGCGCAGGTGCATCAAAGCCAATCAGCGCCGCAAATTCGGCGATCGATTGGGGGCGGATTTCGGGACGCACGGCCATGCCGCGGTCGATCGCTTCCAGGAACTGGTTGCTGTAGCCTTCGCGGCCGCTGATGGCCAGCGGTTCGATCGGGTCGTTCAGCATGCGCGCCACCGCAGCCGGCGGCGCCTTGCCGGTGATCGCTGCGTACATCACGGCCGACAGCGAATAGATATCGGTCCACGGGCCCTGGCGCATCGACTCGTCGTCGGCATATTGCTCGACCGGCGCGAAGCCCGGCTTCAGGATCACGGTCAGCGATTGCGCCATGTCCTGCACGATCTGGCGCGCGGCGCCGAAGTCCAGCAAGACCGGCTGGCCGTCGGGCTGGATCATGATGTTTTCCGGCGAAACGTCGCGGTGCAGGATCTTGGCCGCGTACAGCGCTTCCAGCGCGCCCAGCACCGGCTGCAGCAGGCGCTTCAGCCAAGCCTCATTCACCAGTTCCGGATTGTCGCGCACCACCGCCTTGAAAGTGCGGCCTTCGTAGTAGCGCATGGCCATGTAAGCCGTGCCGTGCGATTCCCAGAAGCGGTACACCTTGACCAGCGCCGGGTGGTCGAACTGGGCCAGCAGGCGCGCTTCGTTGATGAAGCTGCGCAGGCCGGCGCCGAAGGCTTCGGCGTGGCGCTTGGAGCGCACCGTCACCGTATGGTCGGTGGTGCGCGCGGCCAGCGCCGACGGCATGTATTCCTTGATTGCCACGGTGCGTTGCAGCGAGTGGTCAAAGGCGAGGTAGACGATGCCGAAACCGCCCTCCCCGATCACTTCGCGGATCTCGAATTCCGCGACGCGGGTGCCGATTGGCAGGCTGTTAGGCAGTTCGACTGCTTTGTTCATGGAGCTTCACCGATAAAGATTGCCTGCGCGCTGAAATTATCGCGGGCCTTGTGCACCAGGCCCGCGCGCTCGTCGGCCAGGGTGCAGATGGCGGTCAGCCATTCCTGCGCGCTGCCCGCTTTCGCCAGCAACAACTCCATCTGCGGCTCGGCGACCCATTCCCACAGGCCGTCGGTGCAGATCAAAATCGCATCGCCCGTGCGCAGCGCCATGGGCGGCATCACGGACGGCAGCACCTCATTTTCAGTGCCAATGGCAGCATACAACACATTGCGCTTGGGATGGCTGCGCGGATCGGCGCCAGCGGCCAGGCCGGCGTCGATCATCTGCTGCACCATGCTGTGGTCGCGCGTAGCATGCAGCAAGCGGCCACGGCGGAACAGGTAGATGCGGGTGTCGCCCATATGCGCCCATGTGGCCTGGGCCCCGGCACGGTCGACCAGCGCCAGCGCCACGGTGGCGCTCATGCCTTGCAGCGAAGGACGTTCCCGCTTGCTGCGAGCGACGGCAATCGCCGCTTCCGCTACCATCGCCGGCGTGGCATCGGCACTGAAGCCGGGATGTTCGCCGAAGTTGGACAAGACCGCTTGCACCACGGTCTGGGAAGCAATTTCACCTCCCTCGTGGCCGCCCGCGCCGTCGGAGACGACGAAGCACGCCAGTTCACCGCGCTCGGCACGGCCAATGGCATCCTGGTTGGATGCACGTCCGCCGACGGAGGACACCTCCGCGACGCTGAGCGCAATGCGCTGGGGCATATCGGCCATGGCTGACTCCTGTTATTCCATCTCGTCCTGGCGGCGCTCGTAGGCGCTCAGGAAAGCATCGCCCAGCGTCGCGTTGAAGTCGGAGGCAGTCGCCTTGGCCAGGGCCGCGTGCTTGGCGCGGTAGCTATCCCACAGTGCCGCCTTGCGCGCCATCGGCAGCACGGTGCCCAGTACGCTGCGCTTCTGCTGCTCTTCAATGGCCGCTGGCGAGATGCGCGCCAGTCCTTCCGCGACGGCGCCCTCCATGCCGGCCTTCACGCAGTTCTGGTGGGCGGACAGGTCGGCAAAGGCATCTTCCAGCGCTTCCACCGGGCCCATGAAGCCAGGCATTTTCTTGCGCAGCATCTGGGTCTTGGCGGCCTGGCTGTCAGGCAGGAATTTCAGGGGATTGTTGTTGCGCACGACGACGACAGTCGCGTCGGCGTGGATATTGCGCTTGAGCTCAGCGCGATTCAGCAGCAGGCTATGCGCGCCGCTGATCGAAGTGCCGACCAGTTTTCCCAGCATTTCCATGAATTCTGGCGTGAGTTGCCAGTTCGGTTGCACCCCTGCGCCGCGCTGGAAAGCGGCCATCAGGGCATCTGCAGTGTGGTGTTCGGTCGAAGTTTCGAGCATGAGGGATCTCCTATCCCCCGTAGCGTAGCAAAAATGATGCCAGTGCGTAACTACTCAATGTGTATCGTGCGCGCTTCCGGTCAGGAATAGCACAATTACAACACCAAGTGCAATTAAGAAAACTTGCGGGATGGTTTCACGCATGGTCGCGCGGCGCTGCATCTGCGGCATCAGGTCGCTGACCGCGATGTAGATGAAGCCCGAGGAGGCAAACACCAGCACGAAGGGAATCAGGTTGGTGGCCTTGTCCAGCGTGTAGTAGCCCAGCACGCCGCCCGCCACGGACAGCAGGCTGCACAGCAGGTTGTAGACATAGGCGCGCGTGCGCGAGAAGCCGGCATTTAGCAGCACGATGAAATCGCCAATTTCCTGCGGGATTTCGTGGGCGATGATGGCCACGCCGGTGACGATACCCAGCTGCGGATTGGCCAGGAAGGCTGCCGCGATCAGGATGCCGTCGGTGAAGTTGTGCATGCCGTCGCCCAGCAGGATCATCCAGCCGGCGCGGCCCGCTTCGGCCTTGTCGTGGCCATGGTGGTGATGGTGGCCGTCGTGCTCATGGTGATGCGAGTGGCGCAGGATTGCCAGTTTTTCAAGCAGGAAGAAGGCCAGCAGGCCGGCCAGCAAGGCGCCGAACAGGTGACGCGGGTCGGTGCCCGACTCGAAGGCTTCCGGCAAGGCATGCAGCAGCGAAGTGGACAGCATGATGCCGACCGACAGGCTGACCATCTTCTCGACCACCTTCGACAGCAGGGCGAACGAAAACACCGCCGCTGCCGTAATACTGGCAACGCCGGCAATCGTGGTGGCCAGCAGGATCGAGGTCAGGACGGGGTCTATGGCGCTTCCTTCGCGTGCAAACCGGGCATTTTACCGCCCAGCCGCATTTTTCGCTAACTCAGGCTACGCCGTTGGCCTTGAACCAGGCCAGGGCGCGCTGCCAGCCGTCCTTTGCGGCTTCCGGATCGTAGCCGGGACGGTAATCGGCATAGAAGCCGTGCGGCGCTTCCGGGTAGACGTGAATCTGCGACTTGCCGTTGCCGTGGGCCAGGGCGGCGCGCATCTGCTCCACGGTGTCGAGCGGGATGCCCTGGTCTTTGCCGCCATACAGGCCGAGCACCGGCGGCTTCAAGGCAGCCGCGATATCGACCGGCAGCACCGGCCAGGCAGCCGTGCGCTCGCCGACCAGGCGCCCATACCAGGCGACGCCGGCCTTGATTTTCGGGTTGTGGTGGCTGTACAGCCAGGTAATGCGGCCGCCGTAGCAAAAACCGGTAATGCCCAGCCGATTGGTGTCTGCGCCGTAAGTGCGCGCCCACTCCACCACCCCATCAAGATCGCGCATCACCTGCGCGTCCTCGGTCTTGCGGATGATGTTGGCCATGAGCTCGGCGATGGCTTGCTCGCGGGTGGCATCGCCCTGGCGCACGAACAGGTCGGGCGCCAGCGCCAGGTAGCCTGCCTTGGCGAAGCGGCGGGCGACGTCGGCAATGTGCTCGTGCACGCCGAAGATTTCCGAAATGACAAGGATGACGGGGAGCCGGGTCCGGCCTTCCGGGTGGGCGAGGTAGACAGGGACCGTCTGGCCATCCACCTTGATATGGATGGTGCGGGCGGTCAGGCCCTGGCTGTCGGTGCTGATCACGGTTTGCGCCTGCACAGGAAGCGCCGCAGCCGCGAAACCGGTGCCGATGGCGGCCTTGATGAAGTCGCGGCGATCGACGCCGGAGGCCTGGCCGATTAATGCCAAAGCGTCATCTTGCAAATCTTTTATTGTTGTCATTTCAAGTAAGTTGACAAGGTTTGTCGGGACCTGCTGCCAAAATTTGTCAGCACTGACAAATTTTGGCGCTTGCCGGGCCGATTCAGTGCGCCTCTTCCCAGTTACAGCCAACGCCGACTTCCGCCACCAGCGGCACCTTGAGCTCCGCCACGCCCGACATCAGCTTCGGCAGCATGTCTTTGACCAGGGCCAGTTCGGCATCCGGCACTTCCAGCACCAGTTCGTCGTGCACCTGCATGATCATCTTGGTTGCCAGCCCTTCACGCTCGAGCCAGTCCTGCACCGAGATCATTGCCAGTTTGATCAGGTCGGCCGCCGTGCCCTGCATCGGCGCATTGATCGCCGCACGCTCGGCGCCCTGGCGGCGCGGGCCGTTTGGCGAATTAATTTCCGGCAGCCACAGGCGGCGGCCGAACACGGTCTGCACATAGCCGCGCGCCTTGGCTTCGGCACGGGTTTCGTCCATATAGCGCTTGACGCCGGAGAAGCGGGCGAAATAGCGGTCGATATAGTTCTGCGCGGCGGTACGGTCGATGCCCAGGTTGGCCGCCAGGCCGAAGGCGCTCATGCCGTAGATCAGGCCGAAGTTGATCACCTTGGCGTAGCGGCGCTGCTCCGGCTGCACGTCGGCCGGTGCCACGCCGAAGATCTCGGCGGCGGTGGCGCGGTGGATGTCCTCGCCTTCCGCGAAGGCGCGCAGCATCGCCTCGTCGCCCGAGATATGGGCCATGATGCGCAGTTCGATCTGCGAATAGTCGGCCGACACGATGTGCGCGCCGGGCGGCGCGATAAACGCTTCACGGATGCGGCGGCCTTCGGCTGTGCGCACCGGGATGTTCTGCAGGTTCGGATCGTTCGATGCCAGGCGGCCGGTGATCGCCACTGCCTGCGCGTAATTGGTGTGCACGCGGCCGGTGAGCTTGTTGATCATCTTCGGCAGCTTGTCGGTATAGGTCGACTTGAGCTTGGCCATGCCGCGGTATTCGAGCAGCACTTTCGGCAGCGGATAGTCTTCGGCCAGCTTTTGCAGCACTTCTTCGTCGGTGGACGGCGCACCGCTCGGGGTCTTTTTCACGACCGGCAGCTCCAGCTTGGTGAAGAAGATCTCGCCGATCTGCTTCGGCGAACCGAGGTTGAACGGCTGCCCTGCCAGCTCATAGGCTTTCTGTTCCAGCTCCAGGATGCGCGCGCCCAGTTCGTTGGACTGGGTCGCCAGCAGGCCGGCGTCAATCAGCACGCCATTGCGCTCGATCTTCTGCAGCACCACGGCGGTCGGCAGTTCGATGGTGTTGTAGATGCGGGTCAGGCCCTCGTCGCCGGAAACCTGGCCGTGCATGGCCAGGTGCAGGCGCAGCGTGATGTCGGCGTCTTCCGCCGCGTATTCGGTGGCGCGGCCGATCTCGACCTGGTCGAAGCCGATCTGGCTGGCGCCCTTGCCGCACACTTCTTCGTAAGCGATGGTCTTGTGGTTCAGGTGGCGCAGCGCCAGGCTGTCCATATCGTGGGTGCGGTGCGATTCGAACACATACGACTGCAGCAGCGTGTCATGCACGATGCCGCGCAGGGTCACGCCATGGTTGGCGAAGACGTGCGCGTCGTATTTCAGGTTCTGGCCCAGCTTCGGCTTGGAGCCGTCTTCCAGCCAAGGCTTCAGCTTCGACAGCACCCAGTCGCGCTGCAGTTGCTGCGGCGCGTCCGGATAGCGGTGCGCCAACGGGATGTAGCAAGCGATGCCCGGCTCGGTGGACAGCGAGATGCCCACCATCTCGGCCAGCATCGGCTCCAGCGAAGTGGTTTCGGTATCGAGCGCAGTCAGCGCAGCGGCGTCGATGCGCGCGATCCAGGCTTCCAGTTGCTCCTCGGTCAGCACGGTCTCGTAGCTGATGGTCGCTGGCGGCGCGGCAAACAGGTCGGCGGTGGCGCCCGGTGCCGGCGCGGCAGCGGCCGCGCTGCCTGGCGCTGGCGCCGCCGGGGTCAGGCCGGACAGCTCGCGCAACAAAGTCTTGAAGCCGTACTTGGTGAAGAAGGCGATCAACTGCTCGCGGTCTTCGTCCTTGGCGCCGAGCGACTCGGAAATCGACATCATGTGCGCCGACAGGTCGCAATCCGTTTTCACGGTAATCAGCTCGCGGCCTTTCGGCAGCCACTCCAGCGCCGAACGCAGGTTGCCGCCCACCACGCCGCCGATCTTGTCGGCGTTTTCCATGATGCCGGCCAGACTGTCGTACTCCTGCAGCCACTTCAACGCCGTTTTCGGGCCGCACTTGGCCACGCCCGGCACGTTGTCGACGGTATCGCCGATCAGGGTCAGGTAATCGATGATGCGGTTCGGCGGCACGCCAAATTTGGCCAGCACGCCCGCCTCGTCCAGTTTTTCATTGGTCATGGTGTTGATCAGCATGACTTTCGGCGTGACCAGCTGCGCCAGGTCCTTGTCGCCGGTGGAAATCACCACGTCCAGGCCTGCCTTTTCGGCCTGCACCGACAGGGTGCCGATCACGTCGTCCGCTTCCACGCCCTCCACCATCAGGATCGGCCAGCCCATGGCGCGCACCGCCTCGTGGATCGGCTCGATCTGCAGGCGCAGGTCATCCGGCATCGGCGCGCGGGTCGCCTTATAGTCGGGGTACATATCGTCCCGGAAGGTCTTGCCCTTGGCGTCGAACACGCAGGCAATGTAGGCAGCCGGGAAATCGGCGCGCAGGCGGCGCAGCATATTGACCATGCCGTGCATGGCGCCGGTGGGATAGCCTTCGGCGCTGCGCAGGTCAGGCAAGGCGTGGAAGGCACGGTACAGGTAGCTGGAACCATCGACCAGCAACAGGGTCTTTTGCATAGCGGGGGAGTGGTGTAAATCTCAATATTCCATTATCGCAGAGTTTTACAACGGGACAGGAGGGCATTTGATACAATGGTTAAACCAATAAATTGAACGAAATCCCATCATGCGCGCCCAAACTTCCTGGCTTGCCCTCCCCCTGATCCTGCTGGCTACCGGCGCCCTGGCGCAGTCTGCCCCGCCCCAGCCGCAGCAACTGGAACGCATCGAGGAAGTGGACAATCCGGTCACCGTCACGGCCAAGCCGGGCAGGGAAACCAAGATTGTGGAAAAGCGCGAAGGTGGCCGCGTGACCGAAGCCAAGGTCAAGAGCGGCGGAAGCACGTATACCGTCAAGCCGAATACCCCGGCTGGCAGCGCACTGCCCGGCGATGCAGCCGGCTCGGCCAACCGTGGCCCGCAGTGGACTGTGCTGGAGTTCGACCTCCTCAGCAAGAAGAAGAAACGCTCTGCCGAGGAAGCGGAAAAGGAAGACGGCCCGCCGCCACCTCCTCCGCCAGCCCAGCCGGCCGCGTCGACGAAGTAAGCAAGCGCGCGCCCCGTACGAACACTTAACCTGGTTTCTCATGGCAGTTTTTACCCCGGTCTCACTGGAAGATGTCGGCCATTGGATCAAGCAATTCCCCCTTGGCAAAGCCCTCGCGCTGAAAGGCATCGCGTCCGGCATCGAGAACAGCAATTTTTTCCTGACAACCGAGCGCGGCGAGTTCGTGCTCACGATTTTTGAAAACCTGACGTTCGAACAGCTGCCGTTCTACCTGCAGCTGATGCGCCACCTGGCAGAACACGGCGTGCTGGTGCCGGCGCCGGTTCCCAACGACCAGGGCGAGCTGTGCGTGCCGCTGCACGGCAAGCCGGCCGCCATCGTCTCCAAGCTGGAAGGCAAGCCGCAAATGGCGCCGCAACCGGTGCACTGCGCCGCCGTCGGCGCCATGCTGGCGCGCATGCACCTGGCCGGCCAGGACTTCGCGCTGCAGCAACCCAACCTGCGCGGCCTGCCGTGGTGGCGAGAAGCCACCGCCGCCGTGCTGCCGCACCTGGCGCTGGAACAGGCCCACCTGCTGCACGACGAAATGAAGTTCCAGGAAGCCCTGCACGCTTCCGCCGACTATCACGCGCTGCAGCGCGGCCCGGTGCACGCCGACCTGTTCCGCGACAACGTGATGTTCGACGGTGAGCGCCTTACCGGCTTCTTCGACTTCTATTTCGCCGGCTGCGACAGCTGGCTGTTCGACGTGGCCGTCACCATCAACGACTGGTGCATCGACCTCGCCACCGGCGCTTTGGACGAAGCACGCGTGCGTGCCATGCTGGATGCCTATCACGCCGTGCGGCCGTTCACGGCCATCGAACATTCGCTGTGGCCAGCCCTGCTGCGCGCAGGCGCGCTGCGTTTCTGGATATCGCGCCTGTACGATTTTTATTTGCCGCGCGCCGCCGAAATGCTGACGCCGCACGACCCTACCCACTTTGAGCGCATCCTGCGCACACGCATTGCCGTTCCGGCACCGGAGTTGTATTAAATGAGTAACATTCCCGCCAGCGCAGGCATCGCCTGGATCCGCGAAGGCTTCGCCATCTTCCGCAAACAGCCCGGCGGGCTGATGCTGTTGATGCTGGCCTACTTGCTGGCGGGAGTGGTGCTAGGGATCATTCCCTTCCTGGGCCAATGGCTGCCGATGATCCTGGCGCCGGTATTCACCGCAGTATTCGTGCAGGCTTGCGCCGCGGCCGACCGCAAGCAAACCCTGACGCCGGACATGCTGCGCCCGATCTTCCAGAAGCCAAACTTCCCGCGCCTGGCTGGCCTGGGGGCGCTGTTCGTGCTGGTGCTTGCCGGGCTGGCCATGCTGTTTGCCGCCGTTGTTGGCATGGACACCATGCGCCAGCTGGCGGAGCAGCAAGTGCAGCCGGATGCGGCGGCAGCGGCTGCCGCTGCCAACGGCAACTTCGGCTGGGCCATGCTCGTGATCTTCCTGCTGTCGCTGCCGCTCAGCATGGCGATGCTGTTTGCAGCACCGCTGATCTTCTGGCAGCAGATGCGGGTCGGCAAAGCACTGTTCTACAGTTTCTTCGCCGTGTGGCGCACGCTGCGCGCCTTCCTGCTGTACTTCCTGTGCTGGGTCGCGATTGTGATGTTGCTGACCAATGTAGTCCTGCTCCTGCTCGGCAAAACACTGCTGGGCATGGCCGTGCTGCAATCGGCGCTGATGATTATCGTGATGGTGATCCAGTGCTCGGTGTATGCGGCATACAAGGCCATCTTCGGCGAGCCGGAACTGCCGGGCGCAGGCCCAAGCCAACCAGCGGCATAGCCTTCCGCCGGGTCGGCGGCCTGTCGCGTATCTCGAACGGGGAACACCATGGGACTCTTGACCTTCAGTATCAACGTCACTCTTGACGGCTGCGTCGACCACCAGGAAGGCATCGCCGACGACGAGACGCACGCTTTCTTCACCCACCTCATGGACGAGGCCGGAGCGATGCTCTGGGGCCGCGTCACTTACGAGATGATGGAGGGCTACTGGCCAGCGGTCGCTTGCGGCGAGGTGGAAGCGCCGCCGTCGATGCGCGAATGGGCGGTCAAGCTGGAGGCCAAGCCGAAATACGTGGTGTCCTCGACCCGAAGTGACTTCCCCTGGACCAATAGCCATCACATCGCCGGCGACCTGCGCTCGGGCATACAAGAATTGAAGGACTCGACGCCGGACGGTATTCTCCTCGGCAGCGGCAAGCTCGCGACTGAACTGGACCGGCTCGACCTGATTGATGAGTACAAATTTCTCATCCATCCGAGGCTCGCAGGTCACGGTCCTACTTTGTACGAGAGCGGCCTGCCCAGCACACGACAGCTCAACTTGATTTCGGCGAATCCTCTCCGCAACGGTGCGATCGCTTTGCATTACCGGCGCGAGCGCTGACGAGGAGCCAGATCGTTCGGCGCGTTATGGTCACCGGGCGGTTACTCGTGGCGGGAACAGGGAGGACGCAGGTCGCGGTATGTTTTTCGCCCTCCCCGTCTAATTTGGTCGAAACCAGGCGAGTTTGGTCTAACAGAGTCCAGAATTTCGTTCGCGCCGCAATTCGTAGACCGAATTCGACTCCGCCAAGAAACATGTAGACCGTTTTAGACCATTGGTTCCCGCCGCTTAGACCATAGTAGACACCTGCGGGAAACGTTTAGACTGGCGTAGACGCAGTTCGTCGGCACGGCCTCTGCAGCTCGCTGCGCGAATCCAAAACTCGTCGCCTGGATAGCGTACCCAAACGAAGCGCCAGGCATTGCGACCTTTCGCATGACGATTGGCGAACTGCGATGGCGTCAAGAAAGTGCCGTCATCGGAAACGATGTGGTCGCCAACCACTTTGGCAAATTCGATGACGCCGCTGTGGCTGGTGCGCAAGTGACCCTACCCCAATAAATAGTACCGTTTAAAGTTAGAAATTCCGGCATGATTTTCACCTTAAGAAGGGAGGCATGCCGTGAAGAGAAGCAAATTTACTGAACAGCAGATTGCGTACGCCTTGAAGC